>Ga0065721_10048672_pt1 | contig 199662 bp, 204 predicted proteins | sample Mesricmetagenome_FD_59108 | JGI IMG/M metagenome (GOLD analysis project Ga0065721, IMG submission 59108) | Mesophilic microbial community from rice straw/compost enrichment Sample: eDNA_1 v2 (version 2) | ecosystem: Engineered > Solid waste > Grass > Composting > Bioreactor | place: USA... | reverse complement strand
AACAACAAGGGCTGAAGAACTTAGTGCAACGATATTCTCAAATTCGTCAAGCTTGGTGAACCGCCGTATACCGAACGGTACGTACGGTGGTGTGAGAGGACGGGGGTTAGTCGCCCCCTCCTACTCGATTGGGCAAATCCTTACTCACTCAGGGCCGAGCGGGTCGGGGTATTTGGAGGAGTTCATCTTCATTTTGCCTGAGTCGCTCAAATCCACCTGTATATGAATCGAGGCAATCGAATCTGCGGTAGGCGCCGTACGATGCTCTTTTTCATACGCCCGCCAGGCCCGGTAGTCTTTTTTGAACAACTCTTTTTCCAGGCCGTACAAGTCAGTGCCCTTTTTCAATCCTTTTAAAAAGGTGTCCCTGATTTGCTCCCGGACCTGTTCTTCCGAGTTTTTCTGAATGTGCGCAGGACTGACTGGGCTCATTAGCTCGCGAACAAAGCCTAGCAGATGCACCTTCAATTTATAGCGGGGAATCGGCCCGGTGGTGAGCGGGACGATTTGCAGTCCTACGTGCTTGATGCGGATTGTCGCTTTGGGCGTGTTGTTTTCGCGGATGATCAGTCCGGCAAACTCGGTGTCTTTGTTCATCCAGCGCAAGCCCATCAGATCGCGGCTGGGAAAATAGCCTTTCCAATTGCCGCGATGCAGCGCGTGCACCCCGTCGATGGACAGGCGCGAGGTGTAGTGATTGTTCTCCTTCCACGAGTGGGTGTAGATGGTGAGATTGGGCAGCAGCACGGTATTCGAAGGGTCCCAAAAGTTGCTGATGAAGCGGTAAAACTGGGTCGGCTCGATAAAGGAGCGCTGCTGGTACACGTCTTTTGGCTGATGCAACAGGGACGTCAGCGGAGAGAAGCCAGTCAGGGCGTGATTGCCAAGAATTTTGTCGATCGGCTCCCTCGTCGCGAACACCCATTTTGTATAGCGGATCAAACCGTAGCGGTTCAAGATGTCATGCGTCGTGATTATGCCTTTTTGCAGGATGCGCTCGTGAAATACGAGAGACGAGACGAATCCGAGGAACAGCGGCACTTGCGAGTTTTTTTGCAGGTTGTCAAAAGCGGACATCAGCGTCTTTCCTCTCCCGATTGAAATAGCAGCGGGAGGCGATTCCGGTTGGCTTCCCGTTTCCTGTTTGGCGACGCTGGACAGGTCGACAGACTGGGCGTAGAGGACGTATTCATCGTTGATAAAATCAACGCCAAAAGCAGACAAATAGCTCAAATCCTGAATGGATTTCTGATCCCAGCAGCCGCTCAAAAGCGTTGTGGCAAGCAGCAGCAAAGCGCAAGCGATGCGGGCGTATTTCATTTGGTGTTCCCGTCCTTTTCAGGCTTTTTGCGGAAAAAGTAAACCAGCGGCTGGAACAGAACCAGATACAGATTGGACAACACGTTGGACGAGCCCATCAACACGTAGGGACGGCCAAACGAGGTCAAAGTGGACAAGTAGTAAATGATGGCAATCATTCCGATGACGAATCCGTACATGCCGATCGTAGACGACAGGAGGAAGACAAGAAAACGGGTGACCGTCACAGCACCGCTCAGCGCCTGGTTGACGAGAGTGAATGAAGCGACCACCGTCAGCGAGCCTACGAACAGCATCGAAGGCGAGGTCAACCCTGCGCGAATGGAGGCGTCTCCGATGATCAACGCGCCGACAAGCGCCAGCGTTTGCCCGACGTTTTTCGGCAGCCGGGCTCCCGCTTCCCGCAGAAACTCAAAAATGAACAAAATCACGAAAAGCTCCATCGGGGCGGAAAAGGGCAAGCCTTTGCGTCCCTGGGTAATTGTGGCAAGCAGTTGGAACGGAAACTGCTCGACGTTGTAAGCAGACAAGGCAATCCAGAATCCGGGCAGAAAAGCGGCAATCCAAAAACCGCCGAGACGCAGCAGGCGCTCCAGCCATACGTACGTGATCGGATACTGATCGTCCTCCGGAGACTTGATCAGCTCCATTAGCGACACGGGAGCGATCAGGGCGAGCGGAGAGCCGTCCACCATGATGACCGCTTTTCCTTGCAACAACAAATAAATCGCAAAGTCGGGACGCCCCGTATAGTCGACTAGCGGGAACAACGAGTTGCGATTGTCGCTCAGCATTTTTTCCAACAGCGCACTATTGATTATTTTTTTGTTTTCGCAGGCAATCAGCCGATCGCGAATCATTTCAAGCAGGTCGGGAGGGACAGTGTCTGTCAAATACAACAGGGCAATCCGGCTGCGGGAACGGGTGCCGAGAATAAATGGCTCATACGCGAGTGTGATCGTTCGCATGCGTTTGCGGATGAGGGCCACGTTGGTTGACAAGTCCTCCACGAAGCCGTCTCGCGGACCTTTGATGGAAATTTCCGTGTTGGCTTCCTCTGTACTCCGCTGCGGCCGATTGGAAATATCCCAGGAAAAAGGCGGCGAATCCCCCAAAAAAATAAGCAAGTCTCCCGCGAAGAGCCTTTCAGTCCACAGATCCGGATTGGTGAACAAAGGGACGAGCGGAAGCGAACGCAGATCGCCAGAATTTACGCAGCGCTCCAATTGAGGCAAAGCCGTCTCCTGCAAATGCCGTACGTCCGCCAAACCTTCGCAGTACAGCATGAGCACAGACTGATCGTTCGGGGTGACAGCCCGCAGGAAGACGACATCAGCACAATGCGCAAATCTATCACGCAGCTCCTCTTCAAGGGTCATGGCTCACATCCTCCAATCTGGTTGGTTTTCGCAGCGACAGCAGGAACAAGATGAGTGTGACGACTACCATAACCAGCAAGTAAAAAGGATAGTAAATCTTCGAGAGAAACGTCACGAATTGCATGTCGCTGTAAGGAAGACTGGTCAGGGCGATCATGCTGGCGCCAAGGACGAACATGACGTATTTTCTTTGCTTTTTCGTGCGCAGGACGAGCAGCTCCCCGAGCAGCAGCAAGCAAAGCGTAATGCGGATAAACGACCCGGACAGCCACTGGAAAATCGAGAAAAACTCCATGTTCTCGATGTCTTTGCCGATCGTCAAAAGCCGCCATTGCTCAAAGGCGGGAAACCGCTGGCGCGTCGATTCCACAGGCCCGAACTCGGCGATGGCTCCTGTAAGCGGACTGAGGGTCAGTACCAGGACGATCGCGATCATGATGATATAGTGGACGGCGCGAAGCGGTTTGCGAATGTGGTGTTGCAGCAAAAGCAACAGGAACAGCTCGGTAAATCCTCCTCCTACAAACACCATGGCGTGCAGGGTGGGCATAAGCCCGTTCTGGAACAGCGGCAAAAGCTGGGTATAATCTTTTTTGGGAATGTTGCCAAACGCGACGAACATGCCCAATAACGAAACGGCAGGCAGCAGGATGCCGGAAGTAATGGCGACAGAGGCTATGCCGCCGTAAGAGGCGAACACGCACAAAATGATCAGGGCAAGCGCTGTCACCCATTCCGGTGTCTGCGGCAAATAGTTGACGGTAGTCCATGTTTGCGTATCGATTAAATTGACGAGGGCCATCAAGTACAGGCAAAGGATGATCGGGGCGAGGAGCAGATGCCGGACGGTTTTTCCAGATCGCAAAAGAAGCCACTGGGACAGCGACATCTGCTTGATCCGTCTATTGATGAAAAACAGGGCGTATGCCCAAACGGCAAAGGGGATGGCGCCAATAATGACGCTCAGCCAGGCATCGCGCCCAGCTTTGCTGAGCAGCAGAGGAATAAGGGTAACATGGTTGGTTATTCCGATTGAGAGCATCATGACCATGATCGCTTGGCCAATCCCGATTTTTCCGTCTGCTTTCATGAAACATACGTCCCCTTTTAAATCGCTGGTTTTGTTATAGTTTGTCTGCTCGACTGGAAATATGTATCGCGTATAAAGGTTAGCCCACGAGAAACAAAGTGTGGTATTCTACAATGAGGTAAAAATGGAGTAAGGAGTGCAGCCGGGATGTATAAGCTCATAAGAAAATATCTGTTCCAGATGGATACGGAAGAGATTCATGAAAAAACGGTTGGTGCCTTGAAGCTGATGGAAGATTCTGCTCCGGGAAAAAGCTTGCTCAGAATGATGTTCCAGTTGAAGGACGAGCGTCTGGCGACAAAGCTGTGGGGAATGACTTTTCCCAATCCGGTAGGACTCGCCGCCGGTTTTGACAAAAATGCCGAAGTGTATCATGCGCTCGGTGCGCTCGGGTTCGGCTTTGTGGAAATCGGGACTTTGACGCCGCAGGGACAGCCTGGCAATCCGAGGCCCCGCTTGTTCCGTTTGCCTGAACACGAAGCAGTGATCAACCGAATGGGCTTCAACAACCACGGTGCGTATTTGGCTTCGCAACATCTGGTAGATTACGCTTATTCCGATGTTCCGATCGGGATCAATATTGGCAAAAACAAAGTCACTCCTAATGAGGAAGCGGCTTCTGACTATATCAAGTGTCTGGACATGCTCTATGCGTACGGCCATTATTTCGTCATTAACATCAGCTCGCCGAACACGCCGAATTTGCGCGACTTGCAGGAGACAGAAAGCATGCGCCAGCTGGTGCGGGCGATACGCGAGAAAGCGGCTGAGCTGGAAGCGCGCGGCATTCAGAAAAAACCGATTTTGCTCAAAGTAGCTCCAGACATGTCTGACGAGCATATGCGCGATGTCGTGCAAGGGGCTGTGGCGGAAGGCATTTCCGGGATTATTGCCACCAATACGACACTGTCGCGGGAAGCTGTTCAAGGGCATCGGTACGCCGAGGAAGCGGGCGGTTTGAGCGGAAAGCCGCTGACAGAGCGATCGACAGCGTGGGTGAAAGAGATTTATCAGGAAGTCGGAGGCAAAGTGCCGATTATCGGTGTCGGAGGCATTTTTACCGGAGAAGACGCCTATCAGAAAATACGCGCGGGCGCCAGCCTGGTCCAGGTTTATACTGGCATGATTTATCAAGGGCCTGGCATTTCGAAGCAGATCAACAAGCAATTGCTCAAGCTGATGCAGCGGGACGGTTTTTCCCACATCAGCGAAGCGGTTGGCGTGGACGCGAAAGCGTAGAATCAAAAACGTAGAACCAAAAACAAGGCTCTTGCAGTCAATGACATTCGCCAAAAGGTCATCGGTTGCAGGAGCCTTTTGATAATAAGCTTTACGCTGGATTGGGCGATTGAGTATAATAATGTAGGACAAGCAAGAACTGTCAAACAATTGGATATTGTCGGCAATAGGTGCCTTTGTGTGCATGAGCACGAAGGGTAACAGGGAATCGGGTGAAAGTCCCGAGCGGTCCCGCCACTGTAATCAGGGAGTTCTCTTTGATGAAGTTCCACTCATATTCATATGGGGAAGGACAAAGAGCGCATCGATCTGAAAGCCAGGAGACCTACCTACTTGCCACACCCTGGAGACCTTCGCGGAAAGGAGCGGTGAATACGGAGCAATTGGACAGAAGTTCATGTCTATTGTTTTGTGCGCATACCTCGTCTGCTATCGGATGGGGCTTTTTTGATTGGAAAAAACGGTAAAAAGAACAGCAAAGGAGGAGAAGTTGCCTTGAATCGATCACGCTTTGTCTCGACCTGTTTATTGATTGCGGGCTTTGTTCTTTATTTTCTCGTAAATGAACCGCAAACTTCTTACGCGATGCACATTATGGAAGGGTATTTGCCGCTGTCGTGGGCGTTGTTCTGGTGGGTAGTATTTATTCCGTTCTTCATTCTTGGCATTCGTTCGTTAAACAAAATCGTCAAAGAACACCCGCAAATGAAGCTGCTTATTGGCGTATCAGGTGCCTTTGCTTTCGTGCTGTCTGCTTTGAAAATTCCTTCGGTGACGGGAAGCAGCTCCCATCCTACCGGAACAGGACTTGGGGCGATCATGTTCGGCCCGTGGGTGATGTCTGTGCTGGGCAGTCTGGTGCTGTTGTTCCAAGCCTTGCTGTTGGCGCATGGCGGATTGACCACGCTTGGCGCCAACGCCGTTTCGATGGCGGTTGTCGGGCCGATGGTGGCTTACGGGGTGTACCGCCTGATTGTCCGTGCCAACGGAGGACAACGTTTGGCTGTCTTCGCTGCGGCAGCTCTTGCTGACCTGGCGACTTATGTAGTGACATCTGTTCAGTTGGCGCTGGCTTTTCCGGCTGAGTCTGGCGGGGTATTGGCTTCTTTCGCCAAGTTCGCTGGCATTTTTGCCATCACACAAATTCCGTTGGCGATCAGCGAGGGGCTTCTGACCGTGCTCGTCTGGAACTGGCTTCAATCTTACAATGCAAAAGAGCTGGCGGAGCTGCGCTTGCTGAAACGGGAGGAATCGCTGTGAAAAAAGGAATGAACTGGCTGCTGCTCCTGGGTGTCGTCGTGCTTGCGATCGTGCCGTTGCTTTTGGTGCAGGACTCGGAGTTCGGCGGAGCGGACGGAGCGGCAGAGGAAGCGATCAAGGAGATTGCCCCTGCGTACGAGCCGTGGTTCCAGCCGCTGCTTGAACCGCCAGGAGGCGAGACGGAGAGCTTGCTGTTTGCCGTGCAAGCGGCATTGGGAGCGGGCATTGTCGGCTATGCGATGGGCTTGTACAAAGGTCGGCTGGATAAAAACAAAAAATGAACTGGCAGCAGCTTGACTCTCTTTCGTATCAAAACCGTCTGAGATTTTTGCCGCCGGAACACAAGCTTCTGTTTGCGAGCGCGTTGATTTTGCTCGTTTTGACAGGACATGAGTGGTTGCAAATGGCGATTTGCATTTGGATGGGAGTATGGGTGATCGGATATGCCCGTATTCCCGTCCGTTTCTATTTCGGATTTCTTCTTTTGTCTCTCTCGTTCTTTGTTTTGGGTTTGCCTGCACTTCTGCTGGAAGCGACAAGGGCGGAGACAGCTCCTGTGACTCAGATGGCAGTGGCGTGGCATGTCGGCCCTTATTTGATATACGTTCCAATGAGCGCCATCAGCAAGGTGTGGGTGCTGTTTTGGCGAACGATGGCCAGCCTTGCCTGCTTTTCCTTTATTTTGTTTACGGTGCCGTTTGCCGAGATTTTGCAGGTGTTGCGCAAGCTGCGGCTTCCGGTCATCGTTACGGATTTGCTGATGATTATGTACCGCTTTATTTTCGTGTTGCTCGGCGTCTCCCATCAGTTGTGGATTGCTCAGCGCTCGCGTGGCGGGCACCGGGGATTTCGCGCGACGATGCGCGACATCGGCGGTCTGGCTGCCCAGCTGTTCGTCAGGGCGATGCGCAAATACGATGCGTTGTACAAAGGGATGGCAGCCAGAGGCTTCGGGGAAAGCTTGCAAGTGCTTTCTTTGCACAGTCATTCCCGCTCCAGACGATATGAATGGGAGTCGATAGCAGGCTGTGTTCTGCTGATTTTGCTGGAGTGGTGGACAGGGGGATAATGCTTTGACATCATGGCTGTTGGAATTTGCTGACGTGCACTACGCCTATCCGGGTGGCCGCGGCCCTGTGCTGCGCGGACTGTCCCTGGGCATTCCAGAAGGGAAAAAATGCGCGCTGCTCGGACGAAACGGTTGCGGCAAATCTACTTTGTTTTTGCACGGGAACGGGATCATCCAGCCGCAGCAAGGGCAAGTGAGCTGGAAAGGGACGCCGCTCAGCTACAAACGCGCTGCCTTGCAGGAGATGACGCAAAAAGTCGGTCTTGTCTTCCAGGACCCGGAGCACCAACTGATCGCCAGTACCGTAGCGGAGGATGTATCCTACGGGCTGTGCAACCGGAACCTGCCGGCGGACGTGATTCGCCAAAAGGTACAGGCGATTCTTCAGGCGTTCGGGATGACCGAGCTTGCTGACGTGCCGATTCATCACCTGAGCCTGGGGCAAAAGCGTCGACTGGCTTTGGCCGGGGTCATGGTGCTGGAACCGGAGCTGTTGCTTTTGGATGAGCCTACGGCGTATCTCGACCGCTATCAGACGCGAAATCTTTTGCGCGAGCTTGATGCGATTCACCAAAACGGGACAACGGTGCTAATGGCGACGCATGATATGGATATCGCGTTTGAGTGGGCGGAATGGATTTGCGTGATGGATGCGGGCAAACTCGTATTTGCCGGGGAGCCGCAAGAGGCATTGGCACAAAGGGAGCTGCTGGAAAGCCTGCATCTCGGCATGCCGCTCATCGCTGACGTGTGGGAAGCTTTGCCGCAGGAATGGCGACAAGAAGCTGGAGAGCGCGTCCCTTGTTCGCTGGAGGAATTGAAAAAGCGTCTGCTGACTGGACAGGTTGCTGTCCGTTAGCGACGGAGAAGCGGTCGCGCTGGCGGCCGTTTTTTGTTGTGCGCGATTTCTTGACGCATGGCAAGAACAATCCAAGGGTATTCTATCCGTAAAATTCCTTTTGGAGGTATCCCTGATGGAGCACGATTCGTTGATGAGTTCTTCGCTTGCTGGCGAGGAGCAACAAGAGTTTCCCGAGAAGGTCAAAGATCAGCTCATGTTCAACGTGTTGGAAAAGGAAATGACGACCGAAGAAAAGGAAAAGAAAGCGAAAGACGAATATTTGACAGGAAAATCGTAGTCATTACCGAAAGGTCCTTCTCGGCTAACAAGAACGAGAGGGGCTTTTTTGCTCAGTTGTTGTTCCCTTTGTCTTCTTTTTCTTGCCGTTCTTTCAAAATGGACAAGAAGGCCAAGAAATCGCCCAGCAGAACCACAACGGCCGCCATCAACGCCAGGTCTTCCGCAGAAAAACCATTGTTCTGCTTCATGGTTCAGCCTCACTTCCATAGGTTATCTGTCCCTTGTATCATATGCGGAGCCGTTCGGACGGAAATGGGTATACGCACAACTTTGCCATCTTGAGAAATGTCGGCCGGATTTTGTAGGGAAATGTCTGTTTTTAGCGAATAAAAGAGAATGGACCTACTTAAAACGGGAGAAGTGGTGAGATTGTGATTTCAGCTTTGAATAAGACGCTCTGTGTTCAGCAGCTTGTGGAGAAATTGAGAGAAAAAGAGCTTGTCCACGTTTCCGGCTTTGACTTGAAGGAAACGAACAAAGCTTTGTATGAATATGTGCATCAGTTGAGCAGCTCCATCGCGATCATTCCAACCACGATCGATTCTGTGATTACAGGTGTCATCCGCTTCAAGGAGGGCTATTTCATCACGCTCGGCATGCTGATCTGGAAGGACGCAACCCAGAAAGGCCCGTTCAAGGAAGGGACTTTTCTGTTTTACAAGCGCGACGACAGCGATTCGCTGGACGAGTGTATCCATATCACCAACTCCATTGAAAACCACAACCTGATGGAAAGCTTGTTTTTCGCGTGCTGTGAGAGCAAGGGCGACGATCTGGTGCTGAAATATTCGCATATCGAGCATGCCATCCAATATGGAGAGACGTATCGGGAACTGAAGGAGCAGTGGAAAAAGGGATTTGCTTGATCATGGAGGTTAATGGAAATGTTGGACTTTGGTGCTGTCACTTTTGACTGGGTATCTTTTTTCTTGGATTTGATTTTGATTGGGGTGCCAGTTGGAATTGTTACTTATTTTGCCGTTTGGTCTAGTTTTCGCAAGAAGCTGGCTGAGCTGGAGAAACGGGTCGGAAGCTTGGAAAAAGCAGGGAAGAGTAACTGAGCAAAAGGCGAATGCGAGGAGCGAGCGTCAAAAAGTTTCTCTTGGATCAGGCGGAGGGACTTCCGCTGCGGTGTGTATTTTCCATTATTTATATATAAACGCCAGTTTTTGCGCAACCGATAAACATAATGTCATCTAGTATAAGTTCGCAATTGGGGATAGGCGTTCGACTAATCGTGCAGAATAGTCGGCGCCATTTTTTTTGCCGCGATAAGCTGGGTGGTCCGTTGGCAGATGAGGGCAGCGTTACTTCTTTCGTCCTCGCCTGTATGGGCGCGCGGTGTGAAAAGCAGCAGACAATCCTTTCTTTGTTGTTTGAGAGGCGAGGCGTCAGGATAAGGCATCCTATGCCCGAAAAATGGCGGATGTGTGTGGACGAATAGGGACTGCTGCCCTGATAAAAGAGCAGCAGTCGGATGCTAGTCTAGATGTGAGGGGACACGCCATCTGCACCGAAGAAACGCCTCAGGATGATGCGGTTGTGGGTCGAAGTCCGTTCGAAAACAAATGCGACCTGATTGCCGCGGGGCACGAGATAATAGTGGGTAAATCCTAGTCGCGTAAGCCCGTGGCTGAATTGCAACGCATCCTGAAGGTTGACGATGAAGTACAGATGCTGGGTCATGAAAATCACCTCCTTCCGCACTTAAAGGTAGCAGAAGCAGGTGGGTTTTTTGTCTAAATTTTCCATATGGAAGTGCTTGTGAATGTCGCGCTCGGAAATGGAAAAATGGCGTGGGATTTGAGGGGGAAGTGGGGGGGTTCTTGCTCTCGTTTGCGGATCGAGTCTGTTTTCGTCAATGCCAAAAAGCCCTTCCTGTTTTGTTGGGAAGGGCATTCTATTTGTAGCTTATCTACTATCAAAAGGTATTAATCGTGAATTTAGCAATAATAATGGTAACAGATGATTTTAGTTGGTTGCAGTTAGTTTCAGTTCTCGATAGAATGGGAGTGAGAGGTGATGTTTGTGTCATTAACAATGTTGGATGAAAGGCGAATAGAGACAAAACTTGAAGAACTGAAATCACCAGATGTGAATGTATCTGAGTGGTACAAACGCAGTTTGGTTGATGATGTGGAGTTTCGCACTTTGTTTATCAAAATGCTTATTCAACTTTTACCGAACACCGAAGAGATCAGGGCAAAATGGGACGATTTTCAATTCCTTTCAGATAATCCAGCAGCAAACGAAGTATTGTATTCCATTTATATGAAAGCGCTAAGAACCGCAAGAAGTAATGATGCCGTACTTTCGATTTCATCCAGAAGGTCGATGACGAAGGAATATTCGACTGGGGAACTTGCTACATTTTTTGGTGTTTCGCAAACCACGATTAACAAATGGATTGCTGCTGGACATTTTAACGGCATATTACGTGCAGGAGAAAACAAGCATGTGAAGGTTCCAGAAGATACTTGGTACCATAATCCAGCATCAGGCGTACGTTTTCAAGTAAAAGATGCTGTAGAGTCCTGGAAAAGGGAGCAAGAAGAATGGGATTCTAGAGAAAAAGTCTCTGAATCTGAGCTTTATCAAAGATATGTGGACCACTTTGAACATAAGTACGGCGGAAAGTTCGCAGACACCCTAGGAAAAAAAGAATGGAACCAACTATCGGACGAGGAAGATACGGACAAGTCGATGTGGGCTTTCTTTTTAGAAAGGACACGCGATGTCGCTGGGGATTAGTAAAAGTAACTTCCACTTGATTGAGAATCTACTCTTTAAGGATATCATTGAGGAAATTCGCCCTGGAAGTGCAAAGGATTTGCCTTATTACAATTCAAATGTCATTTCCGTTGTATCAAAAGTTATTGTGTTTCGAGATGACATGAGTAAGATGTACTGCGTAGAATTTGTAAACGCCAGACAGGAGCTCGAAGCCTATTATTACGACTGGGCAGACAGTCAGAACAGGATGTTTTTGAAGTTCCATGCCCATTATCATCCAGAAGAAACGGACCCGAGTGTTGCACAATTTGACCCGTTTCATTTGCACAAGAAGGCGAACGATGCGGACGATAAGTTAACATTAAGAGTCAAAGATGAGAGATACATGGAGCTCAATAACGTCCTTGAATTCATTCGAGATTCCGTTTATGTAAAAAAGAATCGCAAATAGACGGTATGACAGTATCTCCTTTGAGTAGACAGTGTAAAAAGCCCACCCGCTTAGCGAGGGACGGCACACTCTACTTGGAGGGGATTTTTCATGACCCAAAAAGGTCAAACATTCAAGCGAAGCAATGTAAAAAAAGCCTTCCATTCAGGAAGGCTTAATCATTAATCGGGAGCATGTGTTCTTTATTTGCAGTATTTGTCCGTGAATTGTCCCCTTAAATCTTACAGATCGTAATACAACTCAAACTCTTTCGGATTCACCGTGCGCTCGACTTGTTGGATGTCGGCGCGTTTCAGGGCGATCCAGCTTTCGATGACTTCCTTCGTGAACACGTCGCCTTCGAGCAGGAAAGCGTGGTCTTGCTCCAGAGCAGTCAATGCTTCCTCCAAAGAGCCAGGGGCGCGCTTGATCTCGTGTTTTTCGGCGTCGGTCAAGTCATAGATGTTTTTGTCCAGCGGGCCGTAGCCAAGCTCGCGCGGGTCGATTTTGCGCTTGATGCCGTCCAGACCAGCCATCAGCATGGCAGCGAAGGCCAGGTATGGGTTGGCGGTAGAGTCTGGCGTGCGAAATTCGATCCGGGACGCTTTCGGAGTCACGGCTGCTACCGGAATCCGTACAGCGGCGGAGCGGTTTCCTTTGGAGAATACGAGATTGACTGGCGCTTCGTAGCCAGGAACGAGACGTTTGAACGAGTTGGTGCTCGGGTTAGTCAAGGCGATCAGGGCAGGCGCGTGGTGCAAAATGCCGCCGATGTAGTGGAGTGCAGTCTCGCTCAGGTTTGCATAGCCGCCTTGCTCGTAGAACAGCGGAGTGTCGCCGTCGAACAAGCTTTGGTGGACGTGCATGCCGGAGCCGTTGTCGCCGACGATTGGTTTCGGCATGAAAGTCGCTGTCTTGCCGTGCTTTGCCGCTACGTTGCGCACGATGTATTTGAACAGCAGCAAGTTGTCGGCAGTGCGAGTCAAGGTGTCGAAACGGAAGTTGATCTCGCCTTGACCGGCAGTAGCTACTTCGTGGTGATGACGCTCCACGTAAAGTCCAGCCTGAGTCATCAAGGTGCACATTTCGTTGCGGATATCCATTTGGGAATCAGTCGGCTGCACAGGGAAGTATCCGCCTTTGTTGCGAACTTTGTATCCCAGGTTTTGGCCTTCTTTTCCGGTGTTCCAGAACGCTTCCTCGGAATCGATATGGAAGTAGGAGCCGGATGGGCCGGAGTCGTAGCGCACGCTGTCGAACAGGAAAAACTCGGATTCCGGGCCGAAGTAGGCTGCGGTAGCCAGACCAGTTTGTTGCAAGTACGCTTCTGCCTTGAGGGCGATGCCGCGCGGGTCGCGAGTGTATGTGGTGTTGTCCGGATTGGCAATGTTACAGACGATGTTCATTGTTTTTGCTTCTACGAAAGGATCGATAAAAGCGGTGGACGGGTCCGGCATGGCAACCATGTCGCTTTCCTCGATGGATTTGTAGCCGACGAGACTGGAACCATCGAAGGCAACGCCATTGCGGAAGGTGCCTTCATCTACGGCGTAAGCAGGAACGGTAACGTGGTGTTGACGGCCAAGCAGATCGACGATACGGAAATCTACATATTCCACTTTCTCTGCATCAATGGTGGACAAAACAGTTTTCATATCCAAAACAACCCACTCCAATCGCGAAATATTTTCGTATTTGGTAAATTATTGTTCGTGTTTTCGTGAATTTCTATATCTCGAATTATAGCGATAACAAACAATGTTCGTCAAGAGGTTTTCTAACTTTATATGTTAGTTTTTCTAACATGATATTGCGGGGTTTTGAAATTGGTTCCGGTTTTGTAGAATATAGACGAACTATTACGAATAAATGGAGGCGAACGGCGATGAAAGTATTGGTACTGGGAGCGGGCGGAATTGGCGGTTACTTTGGCGGCAGATTGGCGGAGTCAGGGGTGGATGTAACGTTTCTGGTGCGCGAACGTAGATACAAGCAAATGCAAGAGCGGGGATTGCGGGTGCAAAGCATTCACGGCGACTTGCATCTGGAACAGCCGCAGATGATTCAGGCGGGGGAAGCTGCGGGGCCTTTTGACGTCGTATTGTTGTCCAACAAAGCGTACACGCTAACAGAAAGCATCGACGCGATTGCTCCCTACGTCAGTGAACATACGGTCGTCATCCCGTTGCTGAACGGAATCGCTCACATGGAGCTGCTGTGGGATCGCTTCGGGCGCGAGCGTGTGCTGGGAGGGCTTTGTTTTATTGAAACAACGCTGAATGCAGAGGGCGATGTCGTGCAAACCAGCCCGATCCACGATGCGGTGTTCGGGGAATGGGAGGGCGGAAAAAGCGAGCGTGTCGAGAAGATCGAGCAAGCTTTTGCCAATATTAACGGAACGATGCGGGCCAGTAACAACATCCAGCGAGAGGCTTGGCACAAATACTTGTTCATTGCGACGTTCTCCGGGATCACTACGCTCATGAACTCTGCTGTCGGTCCGATTCGCGAAGCGGCGTACGGTGTAGAGCTGACAAGACAGCTGGCTGAGGAAATCGTTTCGGTCATGCAAGCTCTGGAAGCACCGATCAAGCCGGACATCGTCGAAAAGCAAATGGAGACTTTCCAAAACCAGCGCCCGCAGACGAAGTCCTCCATGCTCCGCGATATGGAAAAAGGGCTTCCGGTCGAAGCCGACCATCTGCAAGGCTACCTTTTGGAGCGAGCCGAGCAAAGAGGCTTGTCCACTCCGCTTTTGAAAGTTGTCTACAATAATCTGAAGGTTTACGAACTGAAGCGGGAAGAAGGCAAATAAGGTATAATAGTGGGCGAACATCATTAGAAATTTAGGAGGGGTTATAGATGGAAGTCATCAAGATTTCCCCCCGCGGATATTGCTATGGTGTTGTCGAGGCCATGGTCTTGGCAGCGCGTACAGCCAACAATCTCGACTTTCCCCGCCCGATTCACATATTGGGCATGATCGTACACAATGCCCACATCGTTGAGGCGTTTGAAAAACAAGGCGTCAAAACGTTGGACGGAGAAGACCGGATGGCTCTCTTGGATCAGATCGACGAAGGAACCGTCATCTTCACCGCGCACGGCGTCTCTCCCGAGGTGCGGAAAAAAGCAAGGGACAAAGGGCTGACAGTAGTCGATGCGACCTGCCCGGACGTGACCAAGACACACGATCTGATCCGTGAAAAAATCGCGGACGGCTATCATGTGATTTACATCGGGAAAAAGGGGCATCCAGAGCCGGAGGGCGCTGTCGGCATTGCGCCGGATCGCGTGCATCTCGTGCAAAAAATCGAAGAGCTGGAGCAGCTCGACGTACCGACTGACAAACTCATCGTGACCAATCAGACGACGATGAGCCAGTGGGATGTCAAGCATTTGATGGACGCCATTCTGGAGCGCTTCCCGGGGGTGGAAGTGCACAACGAGATTTGTCTGGCAACGCAAGTTCGTCAAGAAGCGGTGGCTGGCCAGGCAGGAGAAGCCGATCTGTGTCTCGTCGTGGGCGATCCGCGAAGCAACAACTCGAACCGATTGGCCCAAGTGTCGGAGGAGATCGCGAATGTGCCGTCCTATCGGATTGCCGATTTGTCCGAGCTGGACATCGAATGGCTGCGCGGAAAGAAAAACGTGGCGGTTACGTCCGGGGCGTCTACGCCAACTCCTTTGACCAAGGAAGTCATTTCGTTCCTGGAGCAATTTGATGAGTTCAACCCGGCTACATGGGAAAAGAAACGGACTGTCGACATGACGAAAATTTTGCCGAGGGTGAAATAGGAGAGCCATATGCCAGGATCACAGGTCGGTATCGGATTATCGGGCGCTGGCGGGAGATACTTCAGTCTCAGCGCCCTTTACCTTTTTATTTATTACGGGTTTGGGGCATTTTCTCCGCTCATTACCCAGTATTACAATTCCATTTCGCTCACAGGCACCCAGATTGGATTGATCAGTGCCGTAGCCCCAGTCGTTTCGATTATCGCTCAGCCGATGTGGGGCCTTTTTTGTGACCGCTTTCAAATTCGCAAAACTGTGTTGATTCTGACACTTGTTGTCTCGGGATTGGTAGGATTGTTTTTCATCGGGACGTCTGCCTTTGCTTTTGTCTTTTTGCTTTACCTGATCCTGTCGTTTTTTCAAAGCGCGATTATCCCGGTCTCCGACAGTCTGGCGTTGGGATATGCGAAAAAAAACGGGCTGCAATTCGGCGACATCCGCTTATGGGGAGCGGTAGGGTTTGCGCTTGCGGCATTGGTCACAGGGCTGCTGGTTGAGAAGCTGGGGCCGTCCGTGCTCTTTTATTCTTACTGTTTCGCGCTGTTGATCGCCGTGCTGCTTGTGTTGCGCGTACCGGATGAGTCGCAGGAGACGCCGCGCTTTCGGGTTGGCATGCTGGCTGGCATGCGCGATCTGCTGCGGATGCCGCGCTATTTGTTGTTTCTTTTGGCGTCGTTTTGCGTGCTCGGAGCTGTGAACGCGAACAACATCTGGTTTTCGCTGTTTTATCAGGAGATTGGCGGCACTGTGGCGGGAGTAGGGCTGGCTTTTCTGTTGTTCGCAGGCAGTGAAGCGCCGTTCATGAAGCTGGCAGGCATGATCGTGCGGAGGTGGGGGCTGGAGCTGACGCTTTTGCTCGCCGCTGTATTCGGAGCGGCACGCTGGCTTTGGTACAGCTCGGCTCCAAGCACGACGCTAGTCATCGCCATGTTTTTCGTCCAAGGAATTTCGGTCGGATTTTACTTGGCGACATCCGCCCAATTTGTGCGCGAAAATACGCCCGCTTCCCTCCAGGTGACGGCGCTGGCCATCTTCTTTTCCGTGGGAGGCGGGCTGGGAACGATGCTGTGCAATCTGGCGGCTGGCTGGATCAAAGATTCCTATTCCACGCTAGGCATTTATTTATTTTTCGGGATCATCACGGTAATCGGGATCATTCCGTTGGTGATGATCAAATTCGGGCCGTGGAAGCAGCGTTCGTTCGACGAGGACGCGGAGGTTACTCAATAATGAGCATGCCCTGATAGCCGCTTTCCGGATAGCCAGGTGCATCCGAAACGAAGAAGAACCGCCCTTTTTTAGCGGCGGAAAACTGCAACATGGTCGACTGGGTAGGCTTCAGCTCCATGGAAGCCAGGTTCAGCTCGCGTATGGACAGATTGTGCGGCCGGGTGTCTGTGTTGACGATCATGAGGGAGACTCGCTCGCCTTCTTTGGCAGACAGCTGGCTGGGGAGAAAGCCGGCGCCGGAAATCGTGACGGTGTGCGTCCGCGTTGTGGCGGCGTAGGAAGTAAGCATGTGTTGATGATGATGCGTCCAAAGCAGCGTTAATGTCACGGCAAGTGCGAGGAGTGGATAGCGAAGCTGCCGGAACCATTGACGAGACATTTTGCATTCAGCTCCTTTGCGGCAATAACATGGTGGTTGTAGATTGTACTATTATCCTGTCCTCAGTCATTGCCCAATAAACACATTTTTCCTCAGCCCCCGACGCAAGGCGAAATGCTGCCATCGCGGGCGAATGGTCTGTGTCTTGCAGGAGTGAATAGTGAAAAGCTCTCTTGAAAAAGAGGGCTTTTTCTTTTTGCGGAACAGAGCGATTCAATCTATCTCACGCATATTACTTTGTCATACATAGTAATATGTGCTATGCTGTACTTATGAGGTGAGCCGGATGAGTGACAAAGGCATTAGCAGCGATTTGATCCGCGGACACATCGATACGATCATTCTGCGGGTTTTGTGTGAAAAAGACAGTTACGGATATGAGATCATCAAAACGATTTTTCAAAACAGCGAGCAGCAATATGAATTGAAGGAGCCTTCCCTGTACACCAGTCTGAAAAGATTGGAGGGGCAAAAGCTCATTTCGTCATATTGGGGCGATGAAAGTCAGGGCGGCAGGCGCAAATATTATCAGATCACCGCAGAAGGCAGGGCGGCATATGCAAGCGCGCTCGCTTCGTGGCAGGTCGCCAAACGGTTGATAGACAAGCTGATCGCCAGACAGGAGGAAGCGTGATGGAACATCTGCAAGCTCATGTGGAAAAGCTGTTTTACAAATACAAAAAGAGCAACCAGATAGAAGAGTTGAAGTGGGAAGTGCTGAGCAATCTGGAAGCGCGAGTCGCGGATTTGGTCGCAGACGGGATGGAGCTGGAAGAAGCGATGCGTGTCGCCATCGAGCAGCTTCCTTCGGCGGATCAGCTCGTCGGGGAAAAGCGCAAGGTATACGCCGCGGTTTTCATGCAGGAGCTGGTACAGCGCGTGCTTTTGTACACCTTGGTCGCCTGGGTGCTGACGATGCCGCTGCGGATATGGGGAATGGGCATTTTGCTGAATCACAGTTTGCTTGCCCTTTGTTTGCTGGAAGGAGCTGTGTTTGCTGCTTTGCTCGGGATAAATCGGAAGACTGGCAAGCGAAAAGCTGTCGAGCTGAGCCTTCGCTCTGCTTTTACCTTGCGAAAAACGGCCTGGTTGCTGTGGGGATTGTACATGGCTGTATCGGTTGCGTATACGACAGCGCTGCATTTTGGCAGCGATATTTGGTTCGCCAGGGAGATCAGCCTGTCCGGGCCGTATCAGTTCGCCACGGTCGCCGTAGAGTATGTGTTGCCCCTCGTCTCTATCATCGTGCCGCTGTTGTTGCACGTCGTCCCAGATGTGATGATGCAGTGCGAAGCGAGGGAGGAAGATTGAGATGAGAACGAAGCTGATTGTTTTGCTCGCGGTAATCGGTTTGGGCATGTTTGCCTTGATTCAGGGCGTCATCATTCCTGACAGAGAGCTTGCTGCCAAACAGTATTTGGAAGACCAGCAAAATCCGCTGACACACGATTTGCAAACGATTTTGCCGTACAAGCACAAATACATGGGGGCGGTTTCCAACCTGAATTTGTTCAACCATTTGCCGTTGAGCAATGAGCGGCGCTCGTTTCAGCTGCGTCCCGAGCAATTTGCGATTGAGGTCAAGTACGAAGCCAGCGAGTTGCGTTCCGACGAGAAAAAGATCAGGCAAGCTCTGCTGTACAATTCTGTTGCGGCTTTTGCCCTGATTGACAATTTGCAAATCATCGAGTACCAGTTCGTGGACGAGACGCTGACGATTGCCCGCGCCGACATTCAAAAAGCGTTTGGAGACGATTTGGAGTCGCTGTTGACGACAGACAAGTGGCGGTCCGAAGTGCAGGAGAAGTGGAGAGACGAGGCGTTTTTGGCAGAGAGTGTGAAGTTGCTGCGAGAAAAGCGGCAGTAGAGGTAGGAAAAGCAAGAAGTCTTCTGTTTGGGGGTCAGTCCCGTCTCCCGGCAAGCAGGGGAAGGCTTGCTTTTTCTGTTTGGCCGGGAGCAGGCTTGAGGGCCGCTTGCGCTTGCCTTAGGCAAAAAACGCTGGAGAATAGCGAACCGTTCCATGGACGCCATCCAGACCTCCAGGAACAAGCTCCAGCGCCATGAATGCTTCGTCCGGCACTTCAAAAGGAGCGCGGATATCCCATTGCGAAGCGGGACGGAAGCCGAACTTGGGGTAGTATTTCGCATGTCCGAGCACGACGATCGCTGTATACCCAAGCTCTTTGGCGATCTCGATCGACTTGTTGATCAGCGCAGTCCCGATTCCTTTTCCTTGCTGGGAGGGGAGGACGGAGACGGGAGCCAGGGCGAGCGCCTGATGGCAAGAGCCGCCAGCGTGAACGATCTCGATTTTGCTCAGCAACAAATGTCCGATGATGCTGTCGTGCTCTTCATAGACGAGTGACAGGGCAGGGATGAATGCGTCGGATGCTCGCAAGCGCGAAACCAAAAGATGCTCGCTGTGATCACTGAAAGGCTCATCGGCAAAGGCGGCTTGTACTACTTGCTCGGTTGCGAGATAATCGCTCGGTTTTTCTGCACGAATCGGCATGATCTATTCCTCCGAATGTCTTTTCCCCATTGTACATCAAGCTGATTCAGATGGCGTACTGGCGATCACATTCGCGAAGGCGGCTTTGAATACAGCACCCCCCATTAAAAAAACAGGCTTAACACGTAGTAAAAGAAAGCAGCAAGCAGCGCGGAGATGGGGAGGGTGATAAACCACGTAATGATGATTCGCTTGGCGACGCCCCAGTTGACCCCTTTCAGCCGTTTTGCCGCCCCGACGCCCATAATTCCCGACGAAATCACATGGGTGGAGCTGACCGGAAGCCCCAGCTGTGTAAAGGTAAAAATGATCGTGGAGGAGCTTAAATCGGCGGTAGCGCCGTTGATCGGCTCGATTTTCGTAATTTTGCCGCCGACGGTCTTGATAATTTTCCAGCCGCCGACAGAGGTGCCAAGCCCCATCGATATCGCGCAAATCAGCTGGACCCAAAACGGAATGGTCGCCGTATCAGTATGCAAGCCAGCAGCTACCAGAGCAAAGACGATAATGCCCATCGCTTTTTGTGCATCGTTCGTTCCGTGTGTAAAAGATTGCAGGGCGGCGGTGACGATCTGAAAGTAACGAAAGCCCCGGTTCACTTTGGCGGGCGGGATGTGGATGCTGCGAAACACGGCGTAAACGAGCTTCATCAACACAAAAGCGGCGACGAGCGCGATGATCGGCGACAAAATCAACGCCTCGAAAATTTCGACGAAGCCGTTCCAGTTAATTTGCTGCACGCCGGCCGAAGTGAGAACCGCTCCCACGACTGAGCCGATCAATGCGTGGGAAGAACTGCTGGGAATGCCGTACCACCACGTAACCAAGTTCCAGAAGATCGCGGCCAACAGCGCAGCCAGCACGATCAATACGCCAAATTCCAGCTTGGCGGGATCGGCGATTTTTCCTCCGATCGTTTTCGCGACTCCGGTAAAGGCGAGAGCGCCGACAAAATTCATCACGGCAGCCAGCGCAATAGCCGTTTTCGGCGGCAATGCTTTTGTCGAGACGGTGGTGGCGATCGCGTTGGCCGTATCGTGGAAGCCGTTGATAAAGTCAAAAGAAACAGCCAGCACAATAACAGCCACAACAAGAGGCAGGCTTGTATGCATGAGAGTAGCCTCCTTGGTTTATGTATTGCCCATGATTACAGTCTCCATCGCGTCAGCGACATCCTCGCAATGATCCATGATGTCCTCCAGTACCTCGTAAATCTCCTTGAACTGCATAATGTGAATCGGATCGCTCGACGCTTTGAACAGCCGGCGAATACTTTCCCGCTCAAGCTCATCCCCGGTACTTTCCAAATCGTTGATCCGAATAATGTACTCCTTCATGCCTGGCAGCTTTTGCTTTTGCAACAGCTCGATGGCGAGCAAAATTTGCTGGGTAGAATCCTCGATCAGTTGGCCGAACCGCACCATCGTTTCATCCGGCTCCATGATGTCGTACATGTAAAGGCGAGCCGCACACCCTTCCAGACCGTCCAGCACATCGTCCAGCTTGATCGCCAGGTTCATCACGTCTTCACGCTCGATTGCCGTGATGAACGTCTTGTTGATGCGCACAATGATTTCGTGGATCAGCTTGTCGCCCTTTGACTCAAACACTTTCATTTCCTCGGCAAAGCTTTTTAAGGTGTCCAGCGAATTGATTTTATATTGGTTGAAATACACAGCGGAATCATGCACGTTTTTGGCGATTTCGTACAAGTCGTCCAAAAGGGCATCCGATTTGGTAAAAAGCATAAAAAGACCTCCACATCGTAAGTCGACTAGACATAGTGTGAGTGGAGGCGGGTTTCGTTATTCACTTTTCGCAAATCTAGAGCGAAAGGAGCTGGCTTGCCATGTAAACGGCGACACCCCACATGATCAGCGCCGAAACGATGTTCAATGTGCGCAGCAAGCTGCCGGAGCGATCCAGCTTGCCCGTGATTCTGCCTGCCAGCGCCAAGCCGAAAAACCAGAGGCAGGAGACGAGAATGCAGGCGAGCGTAAAGCCCCACTTTTCCGTGCCTGCATAGCTGAGCGAGCTGGTCCCGATTACGCCGATCGTATCGAGGATCGCATGCGGATTGAGCAGCGACACCGAAGCGGCAAACATCATTTGCTTTTTCGCGGAAAAGCTTTCCTTCTCTCTGTTTTCCGGATCGGGACGGCTGCGCCAGGTCAAGTAGCCCATGTACAGCAAAAAGCAGACGCCGATTATGTACAAGACCGTTTTCAACCAGGTCACGGTCAACACGATCAAGGATACGCCGAGAACCGCGAGCAAAATCAGGATGGCATCGCATACGGCAGCCGTAACAATGACAGGTGCGGCTCGCCACAACGTAGGCTGCGAAGCTCCTTGATTGAATACAAACACGTTTTGCGCTCCAAGCGGCAAAATCAGCCCAAAGGCGAGCACAAAACCGTGCAAAATGGCTTCGGCCACGATTTCTTCCTCCTTTTTCCCATAAGCACATGAGTGATTGCGTTACCGACATTATGGCGGAGGAAGGGCGGAATGTCTCCAGCCAATTGGTTTGCCCGCATCCCAACCAATTTGTACAATGGACGTAAGAGGAGGAGAGAACGGATGCTGACGATTGACTGGAAGCCGGACAAAGCGGGAGACATGCCTGTGTATGCCCAGATTGTCGCCTATATAAAAGGGAAGATTGCCGGGGGCGAATGGCCGATCAACAGCAAGCTGCCTGCGCAGCGCGCTTTGGCCGCAGCTTTCGGAGTGAACCGCAGCACGGTTGTGACCGCCTTGGAGGAGCTGAAAGCGGAAGGACTGATTGAAGCGACGGTCGGCAGCGGTTCGGTCGTCTGCAATAACTCGTGGTCGCTCTTGGCCACTACGCCGCCTCCTGATTGGCTCGGGTACGTGCAGTCGGGCACGCATTTGCCCAATTTGCCGACGATTCAAGACATTAATCGCTACGAGCCAGATCCGCGCTACATCCGGATGGGAACGGGAGAGCTGTCGCCACGGTTGATTCCGACAGCGGAGATGGAGGATGTTCTCGCTGATTTGCGGGGAAAAATGACGCAGCTTGGCTACCCGGAACCAAAAGGGCTGCTTCCGTTGCGCGAAGCCATCAGCGCGCAGTTGCTCAAGCAAGGAATCGCAGCCTCGCCAGCATCGATTTTGGTTGTATCGGGAGCGTTGCAAGCGTTGCAGCTGATTTCTCTCGGCATTTTGCACAAAGGCTCGACGATTTTGCTTGAGCAGCCATCCTACTTGTTTTCGCTGCCGCTGTTTCAGTCTTCGGGAATGAGACTGGCAGGTGTTCCGATGGATGAACAAGGAATATCGCCACAAGCCCTCACACGGCAAAAGCAGCTCCACAACGGGGCGCTGTTGTATACGATTCCCGCCTTTCACAATCCGACCAGCATTTTGATGAGCGAACAGCGCAGACGCCAGATCATGGCGACATGCGAAAAAGCGCAATTGCCGATTTTGGAAGACGATGTGTACGGGGAGCTATGGCTGGACGCGCCGGGACCTGCTCCGCTGAAAGCGAGTGATCGAAGCGGGCTGGTGCTTTACATGGGCAGCTTGTCCAAGACGCTAAGTCCTGGCTTGCGTATCGGCTGGATTGTCGGGCCGCAGCCGGTCATCGAACGGCTGGCTGATGTGAAAATGCAGATTGATTACGGCTCCAGCGCCCTCTCGCAATGGGCCGCAACCGAGTGGCTGACGTCAGGACGCTACGAGCGTCATCTGAGGCACATTCGCCAGTCCTTGCGTGTGCGAAGAGATCGCATGTGCGAGCTGCTTGCCCGCTGGTTTGGCGATTTGGCCGACTGGCATGTTCCCCAAGGAGGATTTTACGTCTGGCTCCGCTTGCGCCAGGCTGTGTCGATGCGCAAGCTGTTTACCCAAGCTTTGGCGGAAGGCATTTTGCTCAATCCTGGCTATGTGTACGACCAGACGGACAGCCAGCATTTGCGCTTGTCTTATGCGTATGCAGATGAGGCAGAAATGGAGCGGGCGTTACACACTGTCGCCAAGCTATTGAGGGCAAGCGAGTGAAAAGCGATCAATGAAAATGAATTGCGCCAGATTGTCAGCGCAAAACAGCCACGACCCGCAAAACAGAACGGGCCGTGGCTGTCCAAGACGGATGCTGCGCGAGCAGGCTTAATGATAAGGGAACTGGGTGGAATACCCGGAGAACTGCTGGTACGCTTGCTCCAGCTTTTGCTGTTCTGCCGCTTCGAGCTTGTACCAGCCTTTTTGGAACATCAAGTTGTACGCTTCCCGCGCTGATTGGTGCGTTTCATCCAGCATCTGCATCATATCGGCGTGCAGCTGTTGGTGGCTCGCTTCACGAACAGCGACGTTCAAGCCGTCAGTCACGTATTTGCATGTTGCCAGGCAGTCGTTGATAAAGTCGCGGTCGTTCATTTGCGGACCTTTGACTTGTGGCAGTTGACCGGATTGCGGATTGGCGATCTGATTTTGGTTTGGCATCGTCATTTTCCCTCCCTTACTGCATTTGTTGCTGCTGTTGTTGGGATTGCGTCTGTGGCAAGGTAGCCATGATCGCTGTGTTGTTGTTCTGGAGATGGGAGAGCAGCTTCTGGTAATGCTGTTGGTGCATGCGTCCGGTTTTCTCCAGACATTGTTTTACATCCGGGTCAGTCGCTTGCTGGGCAAAGAAATGCAGCTTCTTAAAGGCAAGCAGCTCCCAGGAGAGCGCGTCCTTTATATAGCTCAAGTCTTTTGTCGAGATGACTTTGGGCGGCTCGGGAATCGGCGCTTGCGTAAAAGGCAGGGAAGACATGATGGATGGCATCTGATTGCTCCTTTCATGTTGAGATACATGTATAGGATGGACAACTCGGAAGCAAGTAACCCTGCCTGTTTCCGGCAAAAAATAAAGAACCGATCAGCGCAGGATCGGTTCCATATATTACGAATGAGACAGCTCCAGCGAGGCGACCTGGATGTCGATGCTGGCAGGAGCGATATTCAGGCAAAAGCTTGCTTCCTTGTGCAAATCCTCCTGAATGTCGCGGACGAGCTTGGTTATATCCGTCAAATAAGGCAGCTTGAGCGCCAATGTAATTTGAAGCCGCGGCAAATCTTCAAACGAGAACAGCACTTTGACGACCTGGCTGACTTCCTCGTAGCGGCTGCATGTAGCCTGAGCGATTTTGCGCAAAACTTGCGGGTGAATGACGATCCGTCCGCCGGAAAAAGGCGGATGCACGACGGTCGATTCTCCGATGACCTCTTTTTTCGAACTGAATATTTGGGTGGCGGAGGAGATCAGCCGTTGCAAAAAGTCTTTTTCCACTTCGACGCGCGGAATCGGAATGACGTGTCTGCCCATCGTTTCCCGTACATAGCGGGCAGCCTCGATTTCCTGCGGCGGTTTGATCGATTCGATGGGAATGTATTCGATGGAAGCGGGCAAATGCAGCGCCTCTACAATCCGGGTGATCATGCGCTGGGACGTCCCGAGAATCAGCAGCCGTCCCGGTTGATGCTGTTCGAGACTGCGCCGCACTTCCTCGGCGTGCTCCTCGTAATGAAAAATCGCCCGTTTGACAGCCTGGATTTTCGTCTTTTCGTATTTGGCGGAGGTTCCGGCCACCTTGCGCCCCTGGTAGATCAGGATGCCATCGTCAATAATGGCGTCGATGTTCATGCGATGGGCGAGTTCTAGTGCGCTGGAGCTTTTTCCTGTGCCACTGGTTCCGTACAGGGCGTAGATTTCCATGGAATCCCTCCTTCGACTGTTTTTTTCTATTATACAAGAAGCAGAAGAGGGACAAAAGCTTAGCGGTACTCGGCACCCATTTCTCTGGACCGTTCTGTCGCCCGCAAAATCGCGGCGGTGACGGCCTCCTGAAATTGATACGATTCCAACACGGCAAGCCCAGCCTGCGTCGTTCCTCCCGGACTGGTCACTTGCTTGCGCAGCAAGGCTGGCTCCGCTCTTGTTTCCAGCAGCATCGTAGCGGCTCCGATTACGGTTTGAAGCGTCAGTTGGCGGGCCATTTCCCGATCCAGTCCCGCTGTCGCACCAGCGCCCATCATGGCTTCGACCAGGTAGTAAATGTAGGCGGGACCGCTGCCGGACAGACCCGTGATAATATCCAGCTCTTCTTCCGCGACTTCGTACACGGTGCCAATCGCTTCGAACAGGCGCGTAGCGAGAGTAAGCTGCTCTGGCTGAACAAAAGCGTTGGCGCTCATCCCGGTTGCGGACAGCCCGACAGCAGAAGAAGTGTTGGGCATCGTGCGAATGATCGGGCAGTCAACGCCCAGCCATTCCCCGATCAGGCTGGTGGAAACGCCAGCGACTACGGAAATGATCAACTGCTGGGGAGACACTTTTCCGCGAAGCTCCATCAGCGCTTCCCCCGCATCTTTTGGCTTGATTGCCAAAATCAAAATATCAGATGTGCGGGCTACATCGAATTTGTCCGTCGAGGTGCTTACGCCGTAGGCAGTAGCCAGCTCCTCCAGCCGTTCGAGGTTGTTCCGGTTTGTCACCGTCATTCGCTCAGCCTGAATCAAGCCTTTTTTCAAAATTCCCGAGAGCATCGCTTCGACGATGGAGCCGGCTCCGAGAAAGCCGATTCGTCCGTTTGTGATGGCGGTTGCTTGGTTGCTCATAGCTGTTATCCTCCTTTTGGACTAGCGGATTTGTCCCGTGCCGCGCACGACGTATTTGTAAGAGGTGAGAGCAGGCAGTCCCATCGGCCCGCGAGCGTGCAATTTTTGCGTACTGATGCCGATCTCGGCCCCGAAGCCAAATTCGCCGCCATCGGTGAAGCGGGTAGACGCATTGTGATAGACGGCAGTAGCATCGACGGAAGCCAAAAAGTGCCGGGCTGCCTCCAAGTCCTCCGTCACGATTGCTTCGGAATGCCCTGTGGTATGTGTGGCGATGTGCTCAATCGCTTCTGCCAGACTGTCCACCGTGCGGACAGCCAGGACGAGATCGGAGTATTCCGTATCCCAGTCAGTCGGCTCAGCGCTGACCAACAAGTCGGCGAGATCGTGGTGAACTGCTCGCGTCTTTTCGCAGACGCGCAACTCGACCCCGGCTGCCAGCAGCTTCTGCAAAAGGGAGCGCTGGGAATCGTGCGCCCAGCTTGCATGGATCAACAGCGTTTCCGCAGCGTTGCAAACGGCAGGCCGGCTTGTTTTGGCGTTGACCGCGATTGCTTCCGCCATGTCGTAGCGGGCGGCTTGATCCACGTAGATGTGACAATTGCCCACCCCTGTCTCCAACACAGGCACGCTTGCCAGCTTTAGCACCCGCTGAATCAACCCGGCGCCGCCGCGAGGAATGATGACGTCCACGAGTCCGTTGGCGGTGCATAAAACGTCGACAGATTCATGTTCGGCAAAAGGCAAATATTGGACAGCTTCTTGCGGAAGGCCAGCGACCGCCAGCGCTTCGCGAATCGAGCGGACGAGCGCCAGATTGCTGTGAACCGCGCTGTGGCTGCCGCGCAGGACGATGGCATTCCCGGTTTTGAGCGCGATCGCTGCCGCATCTACCGTGACATTCGGCCGGGCTTCGTACACCATGCCGATGACGCCAAGCGGAACGCGAACTTGCTCGATGACAAGACCGTTGGGCCGGGTCCATGAGTCGATTTGCTGCCCGACGGGATCGTCAAGAGCCGCCAGCGAAGTCAGGCTGTCTGCCAAATCTGTCATCCGCGCAGGCGTCAGACGCAAGCGATCGAGATAGGAAGCGGGTTGCCCGTCAGCTTCCGCCTTGGCGATATCTTGTTCGTTGGCTGCCAAAATGATCTTAGTGTCTGCCAGCAGCTTTTTCCCGATTTCCGTGAGAGCTTTGTCTTTTTCCGCTCGGCCAAGCAGAGCCATCTGCCGCGAAGCCTGCTTTGCCAGTGAGAGTTGTGCCAGCACGTTTTCCTTCAAGCTTTTCATTTTCTCCCCAACTCCTTGTTCTTTGTCTCTTTGTCTATAAAAAGGCGCTAAAAAACGCTTACCGTGTCGGTGTCCATTCATCGCGATGTATGACTGTGCCGCTGCGTCGCGTCAAGTTGGAAGGAGAAAGAGAAGCGAGCAACTGGTCAGCGCCATATCTGCTGACGCCCCGTCCGATCAGGGAACCGTCGCAATACACTTCAATGACTTCGCCTTCCGCGAACTTCCCTGAGACTTCGCGCACCCCCGCAAGAAGCAGGCTGCGGCTTTTCTCTAAAATCGCTTCTGCCGCTCCGCTGTCGACCGTGATCGTGCCGCGAACAGGGGAGTGCAGCGCAATCCATTGTTTGCGGGTAGAAACGCCGGAGGAGGAAGGAGCTTCCGGGTGATAGCCGACATAAGTGCCATCGCCGTTGCCTGCCAGCGCTTGCACGAGATCTGCTGGTTGCGCCAATTTTCCGATAAAGCTTGGAATCCCCAGACCTTGCGCCGTTCGCGCTGCAATCAGTTTGGAGCGCATCCCGCCAGTACCTAGCTGCGACGCCCCTTTTGCCAGTGCCTCGATTTCGTCCGTGACTTCTGCAAGCGAGCTGATCCGCTGGGCGTCAGGATGGTAGCGAGGGTCTTTGTCATACAGTCCGTTCGTATCGGTGAGAATCATGTACAAATCGGCGTGTACCAAGCCTGCGACCAGTGCGCCGAGCATGTCGTTGTCGCCAAAGGTCAGCTCTGCGACCGATACGGTGTCGTTTTCGTTGATGATCGGCAAAATGTTTTTGTCGAGCAAAAGCGACAGCGTCTGAAAAGCGTGCTGATACCGCTCCCGGTGCGAGAAGTCCCCCCGCGTCAGCAAAATTTGCGCCACGCTGAAGTGGTGGGCAGCGAACATTTGCGTGTACGTTTGCATCAACAGACTTTGGCCGATGGCTGCGGCAGCCTGCTTTGCTGCCAACGAGCGGGGGCGCTGCTGATAGCCGAGACTTTGATAACCGCTTGCGACTGCTCCCGAAGAAACGAGTACAACCTGATGCCCGGCCGCGCGGAGCTTGCTGATGGCTGCGACGAGCAGCGACATTTTTGCGGGATCAACTCCACCGCCCACAGCGGCAATCGAGCTGCTGCCCACTTTGACAACGAGACGCAATTTTCCCTTCTTCATGCTTTAACCTCCTAGCTAGGACAATAAAAAAAGCCCAATCGTCTCTTTGATTAAGGACGAAAGGGCATGTTTAGCCTTACGCGGTACCACCTTATTTGACGTTTGCGGACAGGGAAGTCCAGTCGCAAACATCCGGCTCTCTTTCTTTGATAACAGGTGAAAGAAACCTGTCCAGGTCTTCCCTGGATGCTCTGGGGTGGGTTCGAACCGATTCATGGGCGAAACCTCTCAGCCGCTGGATTTCGCTCTCTGGACCTGAAGGGCGGTTTTACTGTTCCCCGTCATTGCCGATCACTATGCGCTTATTAATTCACTATTATTCTGTAGGCCCACAAGAAATGTCAAGAGGGTTATTGAAATTGTTCGCTGCCATATGCTCCCGACCTGGCCTTGATCTCGAAGCGCTTCGTCTTCTGATCGCGGACGAGACGGTAGCGCAGCGTGCGGTCGGAGGCAAAAGACGAATCGGTTGCGTCCTGCACCGTGACATCCAACTCGCCGTTGCTTTTGGCTACTGTCGTATTGCGCACGGAGATGAGAACCGGATAGTCCACGCGCGGAATGGCGACAAATACTTTGTCCTTGATCAGCTTGGTAGTCAGCTTGTCGTACATGGACAGAGCAAGCGGCATGCTCCAATAACGACCGAAGTAGCCGACGATTTTGTCTTTGCTCTCAAATTGCTTCGGCAGCTCCCGGAAGACCAGCCCATCTTCGTAGACGGTTTTGCCTTTCGCGTTGTCGAGCGCCGCGAAATACACTTCTTCCAGTACATGCTCTGCGCGGTTCAAAAACAGCACAACGTCCATTTTGTTGTCGCCGAGCTTCTGAATAGCGGACAGCTTCACAGGCTTGTTTTGGGCTTTCGTCTTGCTTTTGCTCTCCTCTTTGGCGGGCATCGTGCAGCCGACAGAGAACAGAGGCAAGGAAAGAGAAAGAAAAATCACCCAGTTTTTCCAGTTGTTTTTCATGGCGCACCTCTTTTGAAAAAACGGTAGTTTCCTGTTAGCGTGTGTGGGAAAAGAGATCAATAACCAAGAGAAAAGCTGCCAGTTGCCAAAGGATGAGGTTTGCGCGGAAAAAGGAAACAGGATAGGGGTTGTCTGACACACGGATTATGTCTATCATGAAGAGAGTTGTGCAGATCGAACAATTGAGGTGGAAAATAAATGTTTGGATTTGGAAAAAAGGCAAAAAAACCGGACGGTATTGATATTTTGATCATCAAAACGGTCGATGCCAAAAACCGTAATTTTTACCAGGTAGCTTTTCCGAGCGTAGTAGCAAATGATGTACTGTCTATGCTGCAAAAACTGGAAAAATCGAAAATCAACCAGCAAGAGTTTTTGGGGGAAATCGGCGGATTCCGGATCGTTACCCATCTGGAAGCGCTGACCAGCTATGACGTGCTCGACGATGCTGACATGGAAGCACATCCTATTCAAATTCCTGACTTCGCCAATATGCTGCTGCGCCGTCTGGAAGCGTTGGATGAGAGCGGAGCGATGGGAGAATCCGAGGATTTGGCTTTTATCATGGGCGAGTTGACCATGCTGCGCGACGGCAGCTTTGTGCCGCAAAACTAAAACGAAAAAACGTAAGGTATCTGCTGGCTCGTGCCGGGCAGAATACATCAGGGGCCGTGGGAGAAACCGACGGCTCTTTTGCGTATTCGCAACTTTTGGGCAAGACCGTTCGTATACATAAGGTGGAAGCTGCTGGAAACAGGCTGGGAAAGAGCGCGGGCTAGGAGGGACAAACATGATTGAACTGGTGAATGTGACAAAAAGCTACAACGGTGCGACAAAAGCAGTCGACCAGTTGACGCTGACCGTGCCAAAAGGCGAGATATTCGGGTTTCTAGGCCCAAACGGCGCCGGAAAAACAACGACGATCAAGATGGTGACAGGAGTGATTCGCCCCGACCAGGGCGAGATCACGATTAACGGAAAAAATATTGGCACGACCCCGCTTGAAGCCAAACAGCAGTTTGGCTATGTGCCCGATAGTCCCGATCAGTTTTTGCGGCTCAAGGGGCTGGAGTACGTCAACTTCATGGCCGATATGTACCAGGTGCCAAAAGAAGTGCGGGGGCAGAGAATCATGGAGCTGGCCAGAAGATTCGACATGACGAGCGCACTGGGCGATTCCATTCAGAGCTATTCGCACGGCATGCGGCAAAAGATCATGATCATGGGCGTGCTCGTGCACAATCCGGAAGTGTGGATTCTCGATGAACCGCTCACAGGACTTGATCCGAAATCGTCGTTTACGTTGAAAGAAATGATGCGGGAGCATGCAGACAGTGGACGGACCGTGTTTTTCTCCACCCACGTGCTTGAGGTGGCCGAAAAGCTGTGTGATCGGGTCGCGATCATCAACAAGGGGAAAATTTTGTTTTGCGGCACCTTTAAAGAGATGCAGCAGCATTTTCAGTCGGACGTGTCGCTGGAAAGCTTGTTCCTGGAGTTGACCAAGCATGAATAAAGTAGTGGGTTTGACAAAAGTGCTGCTCAAAAATGCAGGAGGGACGAAGCAAAAAGCCAGCGCCTGGAAGACGGTCCTGATTATGATTGCGATTGTCATGGGAATGATCCCGATGATTCTCGGGGCTGTCGTCTTTCTTTCCGCGCTATATGACGGGCTGGAACTGATCGGGCAGCAGGCCGCATTGCTCGGACTCGGGGTGACAGTGGCTTCCCTGGCGATTTTTATGTTCGGAATTTTGTACGTTCTGAGCGTTTTTTACTACTCGCAGGATGTGGAGCAGCTATTGCCTTTGCCTCTGTCGCCTGGGCACATTCTCAGTGCCAAATTCCTGGTTGCACTGGTCTATGAGTATCTTACGGCACTGGTCTTGCTGGGGCCGCTTCTGATAACATACGGAGTGAAGAGCGGAGGGGGCTTTTTTTACTATTTGTTTGCCCTGTTCATTTTTTTGTTGGTGCCGATCTTGCCGCTCGTGATGGCGGCTCTCGTCGTCATGCTGTTCATGCGCTTCACAAACGTAGGCAAAAGCAAGGAACGCTTCCGCTTGATCAGCGGTTTGCTGGCGATTGGTGTCGCGCTCGGCTTCCAGATGTTTGTGCAGCGTCAGGTCAGCAGCAAGGCGGACAGCATTGAACAGTTGCAACAGATGATCGTCAGCCAGGAAAACGGACTGCTGAACATGATTACCCAGTTCTTTCCGGCAAGCAAGCTGGCAGCCCTCGCCCTGCAAAACAGCGGAACGTTGCTCTCCTGGGGCTTTCTCGCCAGTTTCCTGCTGGTGGCACTGGCGAGCTTCGGCGTGTTTCTGGTGATTGGAAACCGTTTTTACTTTGCCGGGGTAATGGGAATCAGCGAAGCGGTGGCCAAGCGAAAAATGGTCGGTGCGGCCGCTTTTCAAAAGCTGATCCGTGAGCGCTCCAGGCTTGCGTCTTACTTTTTAAAAGAATGGAAAATACTTTGGCGAACGCCCGCGTTTTTGCTGAATTGTACGTTATCCAGCATCCTCGTTCCGCTCCTTGTTTTGCTGCCGCTTTTAGCACGTGAGGATAGCGAAAAGCTGATTGCGCATTTGCAGAGCCTCATGCAAGGCGAGCAGGCAGGCGGGATCGGCCTGGCGATCGTGTTCGGGGCGTTTTTGATACTGGGCAGCATGAATAGTACATCGGTAACAGCCATCTCCAGAGATGGGCAAGGGTTTTTTTACAATAAAACATTGCCGATCGGGCCTGGGCAGCTGATATTGGCAAAAGTGCTGCCGGGATTGCTCCTCAGTGGCATCAGTGTTCTTGTGCTGCTGGCCGAAGCTGCCTGGCTGCTGGCGCTGCCTGGCGAGTTCCTCTTGTTCGCTGCCTTGTGCGTGATTCCGTCCGTGCTGTTCATCAACCTGGCAGGCATCGCGATTGATCTGCTTCATCCCAAGCTTGGATGGGGTTCAGAACAGGAAGCAGTAAAGCAAAACATGAATACGTTGCTGCTGTTTATGATCGGCTTGGTGGCGGGAGGGTTGGTCGTTGTGGCTAACTTCCTGATCGGGGCTTCGCTTTGGGTCACGGCTTTGGGACTTTTTGTGCTTTTTGTACTCCTCGATTTTTTGATTTACAGACTGCTTGTTGCCAAAGGACCAGGATGGCTGGAAAAGATCGAAGAGTGAGGATACGCTAGGATGCTTGCAAAAGCCGTTCTCCCCTTGATGGAGCGCGGCTTTTTTTGCTTATGACGTTTTACCGAGCACATTTTGCGAAAAGAGGGTATAAAGAAGTGCGTGATACCGCCCGATACATGTAAGGGAGATCGTTTTGCATTCGGGACTATAGTCGGTTCCGGGGCGACGCTCGCAAGGGAAAAGGGAATAAAGACTCTGGCAAAGGAGAAAGGAGTAACTGCAAACATGATGAAGCGTTTTGCTCTCTGTTTTTTGATGGCATGGCTGCTTGTTCAGGCTGTGTGGACGAACGGAGCGAATGCCGCCGCTGGTTTTGACGACATCGATGGACACTGGGCAGAGCAACAAATTAATGAACTGGCGAGCCTGGGGATTATCAAGTCGAACGGCAAACACTTGTTTTATCCCAACAAGCCGATTTCACGCGGCGAAGCTTTGGCGCTGCTCAATCGCGTTGTTGAGAAAGTATACGGTTCGCTCGATCTTCCGCAGCGGAAGGAAAATCTTGACTACAACTTTCTGCTCCGGGGGGAAGTAGAACAGCTGCTGGTCAATATGAAAACGGTTTGGCAAGTCGAGACAAATGCCCTGTCGACGTACGATCCTGGCGACAGGATGCTCTATTACTTGTATCTCGCTGAAAGCGGTCAGTTGATCAAAAAGCAACAGAAAGAAAATCCGAAATGGTGGCTGTCCAGTGCAGCTTTGCAGCAGTCGCTGTCTAGAGAAGAGGCCAGCCTGTTGCTCTTCCATGTGCTTGCACCGCAAAAATTCAGAACAGCCAATCTAAAACCACAGGACGCGGCTACGTACTTCGACAGCTTCTATGAGTGGAAGCAGGATCGGTATTACCGCGATACATACTCGCCTTACCCATTGGCTATTCGAGAGTTTCAGCTGTTTTTGACGGAAAAGACATTTTCGCCTGACAAGGTCATGACGCGGGCAGAATACGCTGTAGTCATGAAGCGTTTGCTTGATTATTATCGCATAGACACGCTGGCCCAATTTCGTGCCGCGATCAATCAGCAGCAAAAAATCGCTCAGTTGTATTTGCGTTCAGCCAATTTGGCCTGGGAGAAAAAAGATCAGGCCCGTTTGTCCGTCGTATTTAGTCCTGACGCATTGAAAAGCATGGCCGCGCTCCCACAAGTTCCCAAGTACAACGGCCCGGTAACGATCACGAGCAAAGTAGACATCAACGATCCGAAAATTCTCTGGCTGATCGGTTTTTATCCCGATCCGGTAAAAGGAGATTTTCAAATCGAATACAAGCTGGAGCAGGCAGACGCCAATGCATTTGGACGCAAAATTACTGCGGTAATCTACAGCGAAAAATAGACAAAGCAATCAGGGCATTCGCGATGGATGCCCTGATTTTTTTAAATGCCGCACCGACAAGTGACGATTGCAAATGACAGAATTTTCGATTACAATAAAACTGAACGGTGACTCAGTAAGTGGCAGCCGGATCTGACATCTCAAGGCGGGAACTTTAGCCAATATGCGAGATGTATTTTTTGGCCCATCTACTGAATGAGTATTCATTCAACTAAGACATGAGCTTTTGCATACAGGAATATCTTTAAGAATGGTAGAAGTAAATAAAATGATCTAGTAGTCAGAAAATTATGGGATTATGGCAACAACCGTGAGTAGCCTCGACAGAGGATTTCTAAAGGAGGATTTGGAGATGGAACGCAAAATTCGCAAAGCGGCGGTTCTCGGTTCCGGTGTCATGGGTGCGGGAATTGCAGCTCATCTGGCAAACGTCGGGATTCCTACCTATTTGCTTGACATCGTGCCACGGGAATTGACGGCGGACGAGAGCAAAAAGGGACTGACACTGGCTGATTCTGTCGTCAAAAACCGGATTGCACAAGCGGGCAAAGACAGGCTTTTGAAAGAAAAGCCGGCACCGCTTTACGATAAAAAGAACATGGAACTGATCACGGTAGGCAACTTCGAGGATCATCTGCCACTCCTCGCAGAAGTCGACTGGATCATCGAAGTAGTCGTGGAAAATCTCGATGTGAAGAAAAGCGTCTTCGCCCAGGTAGAAGCCCATCGCAAGCAAGGGACGATCGTCACTTCGAATACATCCGGTGTGTCGATCAACGAGATGGCAGAAGGGCGCTCGGACGATTTTCGCAAGCATTTTCTCGGCACGCACTTTTTCAACCCGCCGCGCTATCTGAAGCTTTTGGAGCTGATCCCGGGGCATGATACCGACCCGGAAATCGTCTCGTTCATGAAGCAATTCGGGGAGCATGTGCTCGGAAAAGGCATGGTTGTCTGCAAGGACACGCCGAACTTCATCGCCAATCGCATCGGTACATACGGGCTGCAAGTCTCGATCCACGAGATGGTGCGCCTCGGCCTGGGAGTGGATGAAGTCGATGCGCTGACTGGTCCGGTCATCGGCAGGCCGAAAAGCGCCACGTTCCGCACGCTGGATGTCGTCGGTCTGGACACTTATGTGCACGTGGCGGGGAACGTCCGCAACAAGAGCACGGATGAAGCGGAACGGGCTGTTTTTGCGGTGCCGGAGTTTGTTTTGCAGATGGTGGAGAAGCGCTGGATCGGTCAAAAGGCCGGGCAAGGATTTTTCAAGCAGGTCAAGTCGGCGCAAGGAAAAGAAATTTTGGCGCTCGATATCAACACCTTGGAGTATCGCCCGAGCGTGAAGCCGAAGTACCCTTCCCTAGATGCTGCGAAGACGGCAAAAACGTTGCCGGAAAAACTGCGCGCGCTCGCATACGGCAAGGACAAGGGCAGCGAGTTTGTCTGGAGCGTCTTCAAGAAAGTTTTGCTGTATTCCGCTGAAAAAGCTTACGAAATCGCGGATGACATCGTCGCAGTCGATCAGGCGATGAAATGGGGCTTCGGCTGGGAGCTTGGTCCGTTCGAGACGTGGGATGCGATCGGCGTGGAAAAATCAGTCGCCAAAATGCGCGCGGAGAACGAACAGATTCCGGCGCTGGTCGAGGAGCTTTTGGCAAGTGGAAAAACGACGTTCTATCAGAAAGCGGAAGGACGGCGCGAAGCCTTTTCGATCGGCGGCAAGTATAAAGCGATAGAGGAAGACAAGAAAAATATCAATCTCGCTGCCCTCAAAGAACAAGGCAAGCTGATCAAGAAAAATGCAGGCGCGGCGTTGATCGATCTTGGCGACGGCGTTGCGTGTCTGGAATTTACCTCTCCCCATAACGCGCTCGGTCTGGATGTGCTGCAAATGGCGAACCAGGCTGCGGAAGAGGTGCAAAAAAACTTCGCGGGTCTGGTCATCGGCAATCAGGGCAAAAACTTCTGCGTCGGGATGAATCTCGCGATGGCCTTGATGGAAGCGCAGGATGAAAACTGGCTGGAGCTAGACATGCTCGTCAGCAACTTCCACAAAGCCGCTCGCGCGATTCGCTACATGCACCGTCCAGTCGTCGCAGCACCTTTCGGCATGACGCTCGGTGGCGGCGTCGAGGTGACCTATCTCGCTGACCGTGTACAAGTAGCGGCAGAAACGTACCTCGGACTCGTCGAGGTCGGTGTCGGGCTGTTGCCAGGCGGCGGGGGAACGAAGGAAATGCTGTTTAGGGCGATGGAAAACGTGCCGGAAGGAGGCAGCATGCCAGTTGATCCGTTCCCGTTCGTCGCAAGAGCTTTTGAAACGATTGCGATGGCAAAAGTGTCGACCAGCGGACAGGAGGCAATCAATCTCGGTTATTTGCGGCCGACCGACCGGATCAGTGTCAATGCTGACCACCTTTTGTACGATGCGAAGCAGCTTGTGCTTGCGATGGACAAAGAAGGCTACACGCCGCCTGCGCCGCGCAAAATCCGCGTGATCGGGGAGACGGGCTACGCCAATTTGCGCCAAAACATTTACGCGATGAAAAAGAGCGGCTACATTTCCGAGCACGATGAGCTGATCGCAAGCAAAATCGCCTATGTCATGTCCGGCGGCAATGTTCCGGCGGGTACGGAAGTGACTGAAAGCTACATTCTGGAGCTGGAGAAGCAAGCGTTCCTTGCCCTGATCAAGACGCCGAAAACCCAGCAAAGAATGCAGCATATGCTGACGAAAAACAAGCCTTTGCGCAACTAGGGGAGGGTGAGGGATAACGATGAGAGAAGCAGTTATCGTCGCAGGAGCCCGCACAGCGGTCGGCCGAGCGAAAAAAGGAAGCCTCAGGGACGTGCATCCAGTCGATATGGGAGCGGCGGTCGTTTCCGATTTGTTGCGGCGCGTCCCGCAGCTGGACCCGGCGGACATCGAGGACGTCATTATGGGAACAGCCGTACCGGAGGCGGAGCAAGGCATGAATATGGCGCGACTGATCGGATTGCGCGCCGGGTTGCCGACGAATGTAGCGGGAATTACGATCAACCGTTTTTGCTCCTCGGGCTTGCAGACTATTGCCTATGCAGCGCAGCAAATTATGGTCGGCAGCTCTGACGTCTTGGTGGCAGGCGGGGTGGAGAGCATGAGTCTGGTGCCGATGCTCGGCCACAAGGTCGCGCTGAATCCGGCGCTGGTCAAAACGAAGCCGGAAGCGTACATGAGCATGGGGCACACGGCAGAGGAAGTAGCAAGACGATACAGCGTGACGAGAGAAGATCAGGATGCATTTGCCCTCCGCAGCCATCAACGAGCGACGGCAGCGATCACGTCAGGCAAGTTCCAGGACGAAATCGTTCCGTTGACTGTGAAAAATTACTCCGTCGATGACGCGGGCAAGGTGCATGTTCGTGAAGCTATTTTTGACAAGGATGAAGGCGCTCGTGCAGATACGTCCCTGGAAGCGCTCGCCAAGCTGAAGCCTGTCTTTCACGTCCAGGGCAGCGTAACGGCCGGAAACTCGTCGCAAACAAGCGATGGAGCGGCAGCAGTATTGGTGATGTCAGCCGAAAAGGCAGCCGAGCTGGGTGTCCAGCCGATTGCCAAATTCCGTTCCTTTACGGTAGGCGGGGTCGACCCGGATGTGATGGGAATCGGTCCGGTTGTCGCTATCCCTAAAGCTTTGAGGCTGGCAGGAATCGGCCTGGAAGATGTGGATTTGTTCGAGCTGAACGAAGCGTTTGCGTCCCAGTCGATCGCGGTGATTCGCGAGCTTGGTCTCGACCCGGAAAAGGTCAATGTCAACGGCGGCGCTATCGCACTGGGCCATCCGCTCGGTTGCAGCGGAGCCAAGCTGACCGTGTCGCTTCTGAACGAAATGAAGCGCAGGGGCGGCAAATACGGAGTGGTTACGATGTGTATTGGCGGAGGAATGGGGGCCGCTGGCGTTTTTGAAATGGTCGGGGAGTAGGTACGTCTATTTTCATAAAAGGAGAGGGATAGTATGGCAGATACAAAAGAATTGATCCGCGGTGGGAGCTTTTTGATTGATGCTGGTTCGGCTGACGATGTATTCGTGCCGGAGGAGTACAGCGACGAGCAAAAAATGATCGCGAAAACGACGGAAGATTTTGTCGTCAATGAAGTTCGTCCGCATCTGGAGGAACTGGAAAAGCACAGCTTCGACATTTCTGTGCGGTTGCTGAAGGAAGCAGGGGAATTGGGACTTTTGGCTGGCGATGTGCCGGAGAAATACGATGGGCTTGGTCTGGATAAAGTCAGCACCGCGCTCGTCACGGAGAAATTTTCGCTCGCACGCGGCTTCGCGCTGAGCTACGGCGCCCATGTAGGAATCGGTTCCTTGCCGATTGTGTACTTCGGGAACGAGGATCAGAAGCAGCGCTACTTGCCCGATCTGGCGTATGGAAAACGGATCGCAGCGTACTGCCTGACCGAACCAGGCTCCGGCTCTGATGCGCTTGGTGCCAAGACGACAGCGACTCTTTCCGCAGACGGCACCCATTACATTCTCAACGGGGAAAAACAGTGGATCACCAACGCAGGCTTTGCAGACGTGTTCATTGTGTACGCAAAAATTGACGGCGAGAAGTTCACGGCTTTCATCGTGGAGCGGGACTTCCCTGGCGTATCGTTTGGCCCGGAAGAGAAGAAAATGGGCATCAAATGCTCCTCGACTCGTACGGTCATTTTGCAGGATGTGCCTGTTCCGGTAGCCAACCTGTTGGGCGAGCCGGGCAGAGGCCACGTCATCGCCTTCAACATTTTGAACGTAGGCCGGTACAAGCTGGCTGTTGGGGCGGTCGGCTCGGCGAAAAAAGCATTGGAGCTGGCGACGAACTACGCGAAGGAACGCAAGCAGTTTAAAACACCTATCGCCAACTTCACGCTGATCAAAAACAAGCTGGCGAACATGGCTACCAAAGCGTACGCCGCAGAAAGCTCCGTCTACCGGACGGTTGGCTTGTTCGACACCGCGCTTAGCCGCCTGGGCGAGAAAGCGGATGACGGCGCGGAAGTAGCGAAGGCGATTGCCGATTACGCCATCGAATGCTCGATCAACAAAGTGTTTGCTACGGAAGTGCTGGACTACTGCGTGGATGAGGGCGTGCAAATCCACGGCGGCTACGGCTTCATGTCGGAATACGAGATTGAGAACATGTACCGCGACTCGCGGATCAACCGGATTTTTGAAGGGACGAATGAAATCAACCGCTTGCTCATCCCGGATACGCTGGTGAAAAAGGCGATGAAAGGCGAACTGCCTCTCATGCAAGCAGCGACGAGCTTGCAAGCCGAGCTGATGAGCTACTACCCGGAGGAAATCGAGGATGCGCCGCTTGCTGTCGAGAAGCATCTGCTCGGCATGACTCGCAAAATCATTTTGATGGTCGCAGGCTCTGCGCTGATGAAATACCAGCAAGCGATCTCCAAAGAACAGGAGCTGCTCGCTTTTGCTGCCGACATGCTGATCGAGCTGTACGCGATGGACAGCATCGTGAAGCGTACGGAAAAAGCGGTTGCCGCAAACGGACTGGAAGCCGAGCAGCACAAGCTCGCGCTGACAGCAGTGTATGTGCATGAAGCGTTTGACCGCGTTGAGGCGTGGGCCAAAGAAGCGCTTGCTGCGATGGAAGAAGGCGATGAACTGCGCCTGCGTCTCTCCATTTTGAAAAAATTGACTCGCCGCACACCGATCAACACCGTTGGATTGAAGCGGGCGATTGCTGATCGCGTGATCGAAGCAGGCGGCTACGTCGTATAAGCTAAAACAGGCACGAAAAAAGAGCAGGGACATATCTCTGCTCTTTTTTGTGTGCGAAAAATGTCCCGCCGACTTTTCTGATACGGGAGATGTTTGCTTGCAGTCGACGGAGTGCCTCAGTTGGCTTGCTTCACTTTCGAGATGCCCCCGTTGTTTAGCTTCACCTGAACGTTGACGGCAGACAGCGATTCTTGCGAAAGCGGGAGCGCGTTGTTTTTCTGCAATCGTTTCCACTCTTGCGGGTATTTGCGATAGAGAGCGTGTCCCAACTGCAAGGTGTCGATGTTATGTTTTCGGCCCTTTGCAAAAAGCGCCCGTACTTCCGCCTCGATTTTTTTCGCTGCTTCCTTTTCGATTTCATTGATCGGCCCGACTGTCACTACCTGCGTGATATAGCCAGTGGCGTGGATGTCGATGGCGAAGGTTACGGTGCCGTTTTGCAATCGTGGCTCGATTTTCACTTTGGGCTTTTCGAGGATGGTCATCGCCAGCAGCTGCCCTCCTTTGCTGATCCCTAGCAGTGTCCGGACGGTGTGTTCATCGAGCCAGCGCAGCCCCAGCAAGTCTGAGCGCGGCCAGCAGCCTCGGGACTCCAAGTTTTGCAGCAGGCATGCGCCGATCATCTTTAATTTGGGCAACGCTTTCTTGTCTTCGCTCCAGCTGTTTCGGTTGATCGAAAGAATCGGGACGTAGACAACGAGGTTCGGTTCATCTCTTCTCGCGATGAATTGAAACAGCTTCATCGGACGCAGCACAGAGTTTTGCTCATACAGATCGGATGGATTCGCCAGTTGCGAGTAAATCACAGGCAAATCGAACACCTGCTTTGCATTGAAAATGTCGATAATCGGGTCTTTGGTGGCAAACGTCCAGAGCGTGTAGCGAAACTCGTAAAAACGGTCCAGCTCGTCCAATATCTCCTCCATATGTTTCTTTTCCAAGGCGCTTTCACTAAAGACGATGGAGCGGATATGGCTCCAGGTCATTTGCTTTTGGCTGGTGGGATAAATGTTGAACAGCGCGTTTACAAACGTTTTGCCAGTTCCTTTGGCCACAGCCGATCCACTGGTGGAGCGCGCGCCGCCAGCTTCTGTTTTGGCGATGCTGGAAAAGCTCAAGATTTGCGCGTACACGACAAACTCATCGTTAACGTAATCGATGCCGAGGGCGTTGACGTAAAGCAAATTTTCAATTTCCCGCGCGTTCCAGCAACCGCAGAGCAAAACAGGGAAAACGAGTGTGATCGCAATCGCTCGAAGGTGGGGCATCATCGTTGGCCCTCCCCTTTTTCCGAAGGGTCGTGCAGGAACTCGGGACTTCGTTCGGCTTTGCGCCATGGCGTGCGAAACACGGTTTTGTACAAATCGGGCCAGAAAGTCGGTGCGAGCGGAGACAAGTAATACAAGCCAAAGGAACGCATGTTGGCAAAGTACAAAAGTGTCGCCAGAGCCGAGATCATAAAACCGAACATCCCCAAAAGCGAGCAGACTACGCTGATGCCAAGCCGGAGCAAGGTGATCGTTCCGACAATGTGCTGGTTCGTCAGGGTGAACGTTGCCATGACAGAAAGCGCCACAATTACAAGGCTGCCTGTAGAGGTCAGTCCGGCTGAAATCGCAGCTTGTCCGACGATCAATCCGCCGACGACCGAAAGCGTTTGGCCGATCGCCATGGGCAGACGCAGGCCAGCCTCCTTGAACAGCTCAAACAGCAGCACCATGAGCAACACTTCGAGGGCAGCAGGCAACGGCACTCCTTGCCGCGATTTTACGATGGTGGCGATCAATGTATAGGGCAGCTGTTCCTGATGATAAGTGATCAGGGCGACCCAAAAGCCGGGCAAAAACAGGGCGATCAGCACGCAGAAAATCCGTAGAAACCGGACAAAGGCGATCGAGAAGACAGAGGAGCTGGCATCTTCTGCGGCGTTCAGCAGCATGGAAAAGTTGACAGGGCCGATCAAGGCGGTCGGGGAACCGTCAACTAAAATGGCAAAACGTCCTTTTAACAAAGCGTTGGTCACGTAGTCAGGTCTTCCCGAGTATTGGTACTCCGGGAGCAGTGTCAGTGGGGTGTGGGACAAATTCTCTTCTACTTGCAACCCGCTGATGATGCCCTTGCTGCCCAACTTATCCAGGCGCGAGCATATCTCGCGTTCCAGCTCCGGCGCGATCTGGTCTTTCAGGTACAAGAGACCGACTCGTGTGTGGGTGTGGCTGCCCAGGATGTATGGGAGATACTTCAACTGGTGTGTCCGCATTCTTTTGCGAATCAAAGCCAGATTCGTACTGATCTCCTCCGTGAACCCATCCCGAGGTCCGCGGATGGACACATCGGTATTGGACTCTTCGGGATCGCGCTTGGGCGGATTGCCTGTCTCGACGTAAAAAGCGATTTGAAACTCCTCGAACACCATGAGCAGGTTTCCGCTAAAGACGTGCCTGCAAATCCAGTCAATATCGGTCGGGTACGTCAACTCGTTCATGAAAAACAGCTTTTTCTCGCGCAAATCATCCGCGCTCCTGATCTCCTCGTCGGAAAACAGCCGGGTCAACTGCGGCATCAAATATTCGCTGATCCGGTCCAGGTCACAAATGCAGTCGGAGTATACGAAGGAGACATAGCAGGGCTCGGGGCCAGGGATCAATGTATGTTCCTCGATGCAAACGTCATTGCAGTCCGTAAACAGCTCATGAAAAGACCGCATGCTAAGGGAGGAAAGCTCTGCATGGTCCGCTGTGGCAGTAGAGTGTTCCAGTATCTGCTTCACCTTGGCAAACCTACGATTTTTCATGTGGCTTCCTCCTTGGGGCAAAGGCTGTCAGGAGCGCTAGCAAAAGGGAAAGCGATACAGCCAGGACGAGCATGGCAGGCAGAATCAGCTTGGACAGTAAACTGTAAAATTCAATCGTACTGATCGGATAGAGCGAAAGTATAGTCGCGAGCAAACAAAGTCCGAGCAGCCACCAGAAGCGCGAGCGTCCTTTTGGAATTAAAAATACATCGACAATGAGGAGCAGGGATAGGGAGACGCGTGTGAACGCTCCGCTAAACCACTGGTAGATGCTTAAAAAGTCCAGATGCTCAATGTACAGGCCAATGTTGGCCAGCCGCCATTCCTCGTAAGCCGGATAGCGCAGCTTGGTCGCCTCCAGCGGCCCGAACTCCACGATGGCGCCAATGGTCGGTCCGATGGTCAAACCGATGAAGATGACAGCAAGCAAAAAAATTTGATAGTAAGGCATTGGAGCGCGCAAGTGATGTTTGATTAGCAAAAACAAGATCATCTCGGTAAAGCCTGCCCCTGCGTACACCATGCCTTTGGCTACAGGCGCCAGGCCATCTTCCATGATCGGGAGCAGCAGACTGTAGTCTTTGTTTTGGAAATTGGTCGCCATCACGAAAAATCCGAGCACTACGACAAAGGGCAATAAAACGGTCGAAGTCACGGCAATCGACCGGATGCCGAGCAAAGCATTTCCCAGGCAAAGCAGGGCGAACAGACCTGCATGGACAGAGAGCGGGGTTTGCGGGGCAAAGGATAAATTGATCCACGTGACCGTATCCGTCAAGGTGGTCGTGGCGATGACAAAGCAATAGAGCGAGATCAAGATGGCCAGAAAGTAAGCGACAGCCGGGCCATAGCGCTGCTTCATCCATTGCAGGAGCGGCTCGCTGCCTGTTTTGCGGTAAATAAAATAGAGCAGAGCCGTCCAGATAAGGTATAAGACGCCTGCAAACAGGACGGATATCCAGGAATCTCTTTTGGCCGAGTCCAACATCATGGGGATGACCAGAACGTGATTCATCAGTCCATTTGTCAGCATCAGCATCACTACGATTTGGGTAAAGGCTAGTCCATTTTTCATGAGTCTCCCGCCAAACTGTTCCAGTTCTCCTGTCAGTATTTGCAGGTCGTTTGGATTTATGCGATTTTCGCGTTCGCTTGTGAGAAGTTGAATGCATATTTTTGGAATCAGTCACGAACGCTAATACAACAAACTACGCAGAGGATGGGAACCAAAACAGATGGGGATGAGAGGATGGCTGAGACGAAGACGGGCATCGGCAAAAGACAGATTCAGTCACTCTTCTGTCCCGGTGCCTGCGCGTGAGATCAGTGACAGTTTAAGCGATAACATCACAGAGTTGCGCACGATGTTTACCCTGACGCCCGATCTAGTAATCCGCACGTTCGAGAGCAAGTTTGTCGAGGGAAGCGTCGCGCTAGTCTATTTGACGGGTTTGGTAGACAAAAGCTCGGTGAACAACAATGTGCTTCGGCCGCTTCTTTCCCAGCAAAGCGAAGGGCCTGCCAGCATCTACGATCTTTTGTCCGTAGGAAAAGTGTTTAATATATACGATTTTCACGAGGTCGAAAGACAGATTCTCGATGGCAGCAGCTTGCTGTTTATCGAGGGGCGCAAAGAAGCGCTCGCTGTCGAGACACATGGCTGGCCGCAGCGCGCCATCGAGGACCCTCAGCTTGAAGCGTCCTTGAAGGGAGCGCATCAAGGCTTCGTCGAGACAGGGATGCAAAACATCGCCTTGATCCGCCGCTATCTTCCCAATCGGGAGATGAAGATCAAGGAGTATTGGGTGGGGGACAGGGCGCCGACAAGAGTGTCGCTGCTGTTTTTGGCAGATGTGGTTCATCCCGAGGTGCTGCAAGAGTTTGAGGATCGAATCAAGCTGATTCGGATCGATTCGATTTTGAACACGGGAGAGCTGGAGGAGCTGGTGGAGGACAACCCGTACTCGCCTTTTCCGCAATTCATGATGACAGAACGGCCGGACTCGGTTGCTTCGCACATTTTGCAGGGAAAGGTTGCTGTTGTCGTCGATCGCTCTCCCAGCGTTTTGATCGGCCCTGCGACCTTTGCCTCGTTTTTTCAAAATGTGGACGACTACAGTACCCGCTGGCTGGTTGCCACTTTTATCCGGCTGCTGCGCTTTATGGCGTTTCTGGTGGCTACCTTTTTGCCAGCCGTCTACATCGCGGTGATCTCTTTTAACTACGAGGTCATTCCGCTCGACTTGATTTTGTCAGTGGGAGAGTCGCGGGAGAGAGTGCCATTTCCTCCCTTGCTGGAAGCGATGATCATGGAACTGACGCTGGAAATGTTGCGGGAAGCCGGGGTGAGGCTGCCTGCGCCGATCGGACAGACGGTGGGCATCGTCGGCGGTATCGTTATCGGACAGGCGGTTGTACAGGCCGGGATCGTCAGCAACATCATGGTGATTGTAGTCGCTTTTACCGCGATCTCTTCCTTTATCATCCCGAACTACGACATGGCGTCAGCAGTGCGGCTGCTGCGGTTTTTGATGATGGGACTGGCTGCGATGTTCGGGATTATTGGCATTGTGATCGGGATGATGGGGCTGATCGGTCATTTGATCTCGCTGGAATCTTTGGGCGTGCCTTACGGAAGTCCGCTGGCACCCGTACGATTTTCAGACTGGAAGGACTTGTTTCTGCGCTTGCCGTTGTGGAGCATGAAAAATCGTCCGGCCAGCGCCCGCGTCGTCCAGTCCAAGCGTCAGGGGGATAACCGTCCTCGGGGGGATGGCGAATGAAAAAATACGCATTTAACGAGCTGACTGTCCTCCAGTACGTATTTTTTATTCATGGAACACAAGTGGGGATCGGAGTCTTGTCCATGCCGCGAGAGTTGGCCGAGGAAGCGGGAACGGACGGATGGATTTCCATTCTCATTGGCTGGGTATGCGCTACTGTGGCAAGCCTCCTCATTGTGAACATCATGAAGCGCTATCCGGGCAAAACGATCGTCGATTTGATTCCCGTCTTTTTTGGCAAATGGCTGGGAATGGTCGTTTCCGCGCTTGTCGCCTGTTATTGCGCCCTTGCCGCCATGACGGTAATCGCCAACGGGATCGGGATTGTGAACGTGTGGATTTTGTCCCAGACGCCAGGATACGTTTTGGCGATATTGACGGTGATCCCTACCTATATGGTTGTGCAGGGCGGGCTGCGGGTGCTGGGACGGTATGCCGAGTTGATTTTTTACTTGACGCTGTGGATGCCGATCGTTGTCTTTTCCATCTTGCCGTATTCCAATTGGCTTCACTTGCTGCCTGTGCTAAAAGAAGGGTGGATGCCGGTTTTCTCCGCAACCAAATCGACGATTTTGTCCTTTCTCGGATTTGAGCTGGCGTTTTTTCTGTACCCGTTTTTGCAGCGAAAACAGTATGCTTCGCTGGGAATTGTGGTGGCAAACACATTGTCCATGCTGATTTTTATGCATATTACTGTTTTCAGCTTTTCCTTTTTTAGTCCGGATGAAATCACGCAATATACGTGGCCGACACTCAATTTGTGGAAAGTAATCGAGTATCGCTTTCTGGAGCGAATCGACATCATTTTTCTTGCGTTCTACTTGTTCTTTTTGTCGACGACCACGCTGCCGTACATGTATTTTACGGTGTTCACGACGAGCCAAATGGTCGGGTCAGCCGATCATCGCAAGCACTTGTTCATTCTGATGATCCTGATCGTCGTGGGAGCCTGGCTGTATACGCCCACGTTCATCGATCTGAAAAAGTGGAGCGAGGTGTGGAGCATGACTGGAATGGTTGGCGGATACATCATCCCCGTGATCTGGTGGCTGGCGATCCAGTTGTTTCGGCGCGGAAAAGGGGGGCAAAAGGGATGAGCAAAGCCGGAAAGCTGCTGTTGATCTCGGCGCTGTTTTTCTTTTTGTCAGGCTGCATGGATCGAATCGATCTGGAAGATGCGACGATTACGCTGATGGCCGGAGTTGACGTGAATGAGAAGGATGAGCTGCTGTTTTATTTGTCCAGTCCGGTTTTCAGCCGAGAAGCGAAGAAAAAAAGCGAAGAATTTGGCGTAAAAGCGGAGTCTTTCCGACAGGCGCGGGCACGATTGGACGAGATGGTGACGGGGCTTACTCTTTCAGGGAAAATCCAGGCGATCGTGCTGGGAAAGCGACTTTTGGAGCACCCTGACTGGTTCAAGATTCTCGACGTCATTTTCCGCGATGCGCGCTTTACGGTCAACGCCCGGATGGTCTATTTTGACGGCGAGGTAGGTGACTTGTTTCACTTTCAACCGCCAGACAAGCCGAGGCTGTCCCTGCATCTGACCAAGCTGATCGATACCGCTAATCAGCGGAATTTGACCGTGCGGACGAGGGCGCAAGATTTTCATCGGCAAATGTTTGAAAAAGGGATTAATCCAACCATCACGGCTGTGGGCAAAGAAAAAGCGATCAAGATTTTGGGAACAGCGGTGCTGAGCAAGGAGGGCACGTATGTCGAGCTGCTGCAAAGTCAGGAAACGATGCTGCTCCAGTTGTTTCTGCACGGAAAAGAGGGCGAAGTGACCTTTACGGTGCCGATCCCTGCGCCCAATGACAGCAAAAAGATGATCAAGCACAGAGTCAGCCTCATCGCAAAGCAAGCATCCAAAAAAGTGAAGACGACCTTTCGGGACGGCAAGTTTCATTTCGAAGTAAAGATGAAGTTCGGCGGCGGTATTTCGGAGAGATTGTTCCCTTTTGACATGGAAAAGGATTATAAGGACATGGAGCAGATGGTTAATGCGGAGCTGCGCAAAGAATTTGAGAAACTGGTCGTGAAGTGCCAGCAAAATGAAGTCGATCCATTCGGATTCGGGTTGTACGCGCGAGCGCATGCGTATCAGGAGTGGAAAAAGGTGCAAGATAATTGGCCCAAAGCTTTTGCCCAGGCGGAAGTGAAGTTCGTGCCGGAGCTGTCGATCAAGGGCAACGGCGTCATCCGCTAAAATACGTTAAAAGAAACAAGAACACCCTGGTGCAGCATTCGCTCCAGGGTGTTTCGCATTCCGCACTTTGTATTAGTAGATAGCTTCCCAGCCAGCAGGTGTGACAAACAGGCGGATCGCTTTGATTTTGCGGTCATCCATCAGCGTGAAGTAGTGGCGGAAGTTCGGCGGTACCGAAATCAGATCGCCAGGGGAAAGCTCAACGTCGAAGTAACGTCCGTCTTTTCCTTTGATCGCGAAAATGCCGTGCCCGTCTACGCAGAAGCGGCACTCATCATCTGTGTGGTGATGCTCGCCTTTGAATTTTACCAACAGCTCGTCGAGGTTCGGCGTTTTGTCGGAGAGGACGATAATATCGGCAGTCAAGTAGCCGCGGCGTTGGCTGATCGCATCGATTTCCGGCTTGAAGGTGTCGAGAATTTCTTGCTTTTCTTCGTCTGTCGGGCTGTAGTTGTCGCGGTGCTTCGGATCGAGGCGAGCTACATCCCATTTTTCATAAATGATTTCTTGGGTGTCCAGGAAGGAAATGACTTCCTCTGGAGCGGAAATGTACTCGTTGTTGTCGTGGAAACGAATTTGTGCCATGATGCTTGCCTCCCTTGATTAGTTGGATGTAGTGGACACGACAGCTTGGCGCAGCTGCAGCCAGCGGGCGTGGTACTCAAACAGAAATTCAAATGCTTCCAGGTGGCGCTTCGCTTCAAAGTCGTTGCCGCCCCAGGCGTAAATGCCGTGGTTACGGATCAGAACACCCGGAATTTCCGGGGTGATGACTTTTTCGATCGCGGCTGCGAGGGTCGGAATATCGGCAAAGTTCTCAACAATCGGAACAGTGATCCGCGCATTTTCCTCCCAAATCCCAAGGCCCTTGATCAGCTCCTGGCCTTGAATGGTGAAAGCCCGTTGGCCGAAGTACAGCTCGGAGATGAGATTGTTCCAGACCGTATGGACGTGGAAGCAGGCACCTGCTTTGGCAAACTTTTGATAGACGACTGCGTGGATCAACGTTTCGGCGGACGGCTTGAGCGAGGTTGCCTCCACGGGACGGGAGTCTTGATCGACCACCAGATAGTCTTCCGGCGACAGCTTCGTCTTGTCCTTGCCGCTTGCCGTCACGGCAAATTGCAGCGGCTCGTCTTGAATCTTGATGGAGAGATTGCCGCTTGTGCCGGGAAACCAGTCCCGGCGGGCAAATGTCAGCTTGGCGTCATCGAGACGACGAAACGCGTCCAGACGCTGTTCGAGTGTTGCGGTCATGTGTCAGACAACCTCCTGTTTCAGTTGCGTAAGTGTGGCGATCACGTCGTGGAAGGTGGCGAAAGTGCTGTGTGACAGCTGTAGTTCCTCGGCTTTTTGCGCGAGGAAGGAGCGGGCGATCACGAAATCGGCAATTTTGGCGCCAGCCAGGTCAGTGATGGAATCACCAATGACGACACGATAGTGAGTGGCGGGATCGTAGCGGCGAATAATGGTTGTCTTGCACATGCCACAGCCGTTTGTGCAATGCTCGTCGCAGGAATGCGGCCACGTAATCGTGATGTTCTCTCCGGAGAAGTCGCTGCCGTTGCAGTAAATCGGGACATGATCCAAATCAAACGGAGCGAGGATCGGCTTTACGAAAAAGTCGATGCCGCCGCTCGTGATCAGCAGTTCGATGCCTTCCTCGCGGCAAAAGCGGACAAAATCGGCAAAGCCGGGGCGAATGGTCGCTTCGTTCACGATGTAGTCCACAATGTTCTGGCGCAGGGAGGAGGGCAAGAGCTGAAACAGCTTGCCGACGCCTTCCTGTACGCTGATTTTTTGCGACAAAATTTGTTCGGTAAGAGCTTCCCACTCAGGGGGAGCGAATTTTTTTACAATCGCGACGATGTTGTCTTTTTCCGTAATGGTTCCGTCAAAATCGCAGAACAGCACGAGCTTTTTGCTCATCGTGCGCCACCCCATTTCTCCAGGGCTGCCGCCAGTTCAGGCGATTGGTTCGCCGCTTCTCCCAGGGTGTGTCCAGCCGTGACTGCTGCGATTGCATCGACGAACGCTTTGGCTCCTGCGGTAGCGCCGCCCGGATGTCCGTGAATGCCGCCGCCAGCATTGACGATTTGGTCCAGACCGAAATCCGCATAAAGCTGCGGGACGAGTCCCGGATGGATGCCGGCTGATGGAACCGGGAACGAGCGGCGCACGCCTTCCAGCGGAGTGGTCAAGTTGGTCGCCAGTTGCAGCGCTTCTGTTTTGTCCAGGGCGACGTTGCCATATGGCGACGGGAACAGCACCAGGTCTGCTCCGGCAATCCGCATCAGGGTGCCGAGCAAAAGCGGAGTGGCGATCCCGTAATCAGGCGACGGATAGTAAGCGCCAGCGAGAGCGGGGTGGGCCATGATCGGGATGTTGACGTCCGGATCGGCTGCCAGGCGGTGCAAGGCATCGAAGCCAAAAGCGAGGACGTTGAACAGCAGGCAATCTGCGCCAGCTTCCACGGCACGCTTTGCTTTTTCGTTCAGCTCGTTGATCGGGCCAGTCAGGTTGGCCGCGTAGAGGACAGGCTTGCCAGTTTGCGCTTCTGTCTCCTGCGCGATCTCCTTGAAGGCGCGGATACGCTCCAAAAACGGCGCGCGATCGTCTGCGAAGAAGATTTCGTCATCTTTGACCAGATCGACGCCACCGAGCGCCTGTGCCCGGAATTGCGTCTTCAAATCTTCGAAGGGAAGACCGAGGCAAGATTTGAAAATGCTCATCAACAGCGGGCGGTTTTGTGCATCCAAACGTCCGCGCAGTCCGTCAATGCCGAACTTTGGTCCGGGAAAAGCTTGCAGGAACGACTCAGGGAAAGTGATGTCCACCAGCTTGATTTTTCCGTCCATGGACAGTTTCCCGAAGATTCCGGTCAAAAGCGAAGGAATGTCGTGCGTAAAATTGCGCGTCGGGTAGCCGACGGTGATCAGTCCGCGCGTCTCGCCGTTTTCCAATGTCTCAAGCGGCGTAGCGCTCACGGCTTCCCCGAGATAAGGGGCCAGCTCAGCTTGCTTCGCTGCGGGCAAATCCGTCCAGGAGCCGACCGTCATGCCAACGGCGATGGCGGCTGCTTTTTTGTGTAAGTCTTTGGCTTGCGTCAAATAAGTGACGAGGATGCGTTGATCACTCATGCTAGTCCTCCTTGGGCAGCTTGAAAAGTTTCGTGAAGCTTTCGGGCATGTGAAAAAGCCTCCCCAGAGCGGGGAGGCGGTTGTCGACTATAAAAACGTCTCGTCTCCTCTCATCTCTCGGGTCAGTAGTCGGGACAGAAGACGCAGCAATGCCGCTTCTCGTACCGACTCTTATCCGTTGGAATTAGCACCGTTTCGCTATTCAAGAAAAAAATAGCGCCGGTTGCCGGGCATCATAGGGCCAGTCCCTCAGCCAGCTCGCGATAAGAGTTATGTGGTTCACAGGCCAGTCAGCCGTGTGTGCTACACCCATGATATGACTTCTGTTGTCCGTAGTCAATCTTTGTTTTTTGCCGGAATGTGCTCTCTGCAGAGAGGGAAAAAGTGGCCGGAAGTGAAACTTTTTTCGCTAGAGGGCGTGGTACGTAAAGAAGGGATGTGGAGGCATTGGGAAAGTAGGCTTGGAGTATGTGTACCAGATGCACGTAAACGACATATACCGCTACCTTTTCCGGCTGACACGCGATACCAGGCATGCGGAGGACTTGACGCAGGAGGTTTTTTTCCGGGCGTATGCCTCCCTGGAAGACTACCGCGGCGAAAAGGTCAGGCCATGGCTGTTCAAGGTCGCTTACCACGCTTTTATCGATTGGCATCGCAAGCAAAAGCGCCGCCCGGTCGACTACATGGAAAAGATGCCGGAACGACCGGACGCATCCGCGAGCGACCCGGCGGAACTGTTGGTCGCTCAGGAATTGTGGAAAGAGGCATATGCGCATCTGGAGCAATTGCCGCCCAAGCAACGACAGGTCATTTTGCTGTCAGCCATGCAATTTTCCTACGCGGAAATGGCAGAGGTGTTGGAGATCGAACTGGCGGACGTCAAACGCTCGCTGTTTCGCGGTCGGCAAAAGATGCGGAAGCTGTGGAAGGAGGAAGGGCCATGACGCACCAAAACGGTCATGATCGCGAGCAAAAGCTGCTCGCTTATTTGAGAGGGGAACTGACAGGGGAAGAAGCAAAGCGGCTTGGCGAGGAGCTGGCAGCCGATGAGGCATGCGCAGAGCGGCTGGAGCGGCTTTTGCTGGGCGAAGAAGGAGAGCAGCAACCACGGGAACTCGACGCGCTGGACGAGGGCGGGCACAGCCAGCTTTCCGAAGCGAAGCAGAGGGCGATTGTCCGGCGGGGAAAATGGAAAAATCGCTTGCTCAGTTCCGTGTACGCTTTTGCCATCCCGTTTGTAATTGGCGTGGTATTTCTGGGCGTCAACGGATGGGTAGGGTCGTCGATGCACGATGATCTGCACCGGGTAGCGAAGGACATGGTCAATTTTACGCAGCCGGGTGTCAGCGTGGGCAGCAGCGGCTCGCAGGTGGGACTGCTGTACGGCAGCATCCAGATGGAGCTTCGCGAGCGAGTAGGGGCGGACATCAAAAACGCAGGCCGCTTTGAAAGCACCAACGTGTTGTGGAACGTCAACGCCAAGCCGCAATGGACCAACGGCGTCAGGGAGCAAAAGCTGTTTTTCCGCTATCCGCTTCAAAGCGGGCAAAAACCGGACGCAGACGAACTGGCGCATTGGCGCACGCCAGCCTGGACGACTTTGGAGAAGCTCCCCGAAGGAACCGTTGCCCAGTTGGCTGTCTCTTTTGCTGATTTTTTGACGTACGAGCAGTATTATGAGCGAATCTCCCGCTACATCAGCTCCGCCAACCAGGATACGGTCTGGTTGGCAGTGGACACCGGAGTGGAAGCCAGGCACGAAGACCAAAAAGACGGCTACCTGCTCTTGGGGCCGGGAGAAGCATGGGGATTTGCGGAGCACGAGCTGAATTACGGAGCGGCTCCGATTCAGGTCAACGGAGAAGGAAGCCGACGGATGGCAGCCTTTTTGGGGGAAATGGCCTACCTTGTCGAGCAAAAAAGCCTTGCTCGCGACATGGGACAATATTTGGTCTCGCGAAGCGATCCGCAAGTCGAGGAGCGCTATCGCTACTTGCAGGAAAAAGGCGTTCGCCTCTACGGAGCAGTCCTGACCGGACCGACGAAGGAACTGCTCAAACTCAAGGATGAGAAGTCGATTACCGCTGCCTTTGTCGGCCAAATTGACTGGTGGAACTGGGATCGCCCGGCCGCTTCCGGCACTCAGCACGTCTGGTAGGAGAGAAGCGCGGTTTGCGAAAAAAGGGTGTTGACATCGTGGAACGGCAGGTTGTATGATTCAAACTAAATCAAAACCGCATACGTTTGGATACCTTATCCAGAGAAGGTGGAGGGACTGGCCCGATGATACCCGGCAACCGACACGACGCTATTTCAACGCGAGCAGCGGCTGAAACAAAAAGCGACGTGCACGGTGCTAATTCCTGCAGAAACAAAAGTGGTCTGGAAGATAAGGGGGACATGACACGTTTATTATACGTGGCGACAGCGACCTCTTTTCTTCGGGAAAGAGGTCTTTTTTGTGCGTTTGGACACGGATTCCTGACCATTTTGTCATTCCGTTCGAGATAGAGAAAAAAACGATTTGTGAGGGGAGTAATCAATCATGGCATACCGCGCATTGACTGAGCAGGAAGCAGTAGAGTACGTAAAAGGCTTGCCGGGTCTGTTTACAGAAGGAGCAGAGCTGACCAGCCGCGAAATCGGTGACGGGAATCTGAACCTCGTGTTCGATATCCAGGAGCCGGCTACCGGAAAAAAAGTCATCGTGAAGCAAGCGTTGCCGTTTGCGAGAGTCGTGGGAGAATCATGGCCGCTGACGATTGACCGTGCCCGCATCGAGAGTGAAGCGCTCCGCATCCAGCACAAATACGTGCCTGACCTGGTGCCGGAAGTATACCACTTCGATCAGGAGCTGGCGCTGACGGTGATGGAGAACGTAGGCGACCACGTCATCATGCGCAAAGGCTTGATTGAGGGCAAGCGCTACCCGCTTTTTCCGAAGCAGATCGGACGTTTTCTCGCGCAAACCTTGTTCTACACATCCGATTTGGGGGCGCATCCGTACGACAAAAAAGCGCTAGTCGGAACATTCATAAATCCGGAATTATGCAAAATCACAGAAGATCTCGTCTTTACCGACCCGTATGAAAATGCGCCGACCAACGACTTTAACCCGCTGATCCGCAAAGAAGTAGAGGCCATCTGGAACAACAAGCCGCTCAAGCTGGAAATCGCCAAGCTGAAATTCGATTTCCTGACTCGCGCAGAAGCACTTTTGCACGGCGATTTGCACACAGGCAGCATCTTCATCACCGAGAGCAGCCTGAAAGCGATCGACCCCGAATTTGCCTACTACGGGCCGATCGGTTTTGACATCGGTGCCGTTATCGCCAATCTGCTGCTCAACTACGCTGGTCAGCACGGCTTGCAAAATGACCAAGGAGAACGCGACTCCTACCGCGAATACTTACTGGAAACGGTTGAAGATGTCTGGAACGAATTTGTTTCCCAGTTTGTCCAGCTCTGGCACAAGCAGGCTAAAGAACGCAGCGCTCATGTCGAGGGCTTGTGGCAAAGCTACGTGAAACGACTGATTCAGGATACGGCAGGCTATGCCGGATGCAAAATTTTGCGCCGTGTGATCGGCCTGGCAGGAGTGGCTGATCTGAATGCCATCGCAGACGCCGAAAAACGCGCCGAAGCAGAACGACTGGCGCTGGCGATCGGGGAAGCGCTGATTCTCGGACGCAACGACATTGAGGAATCGACAGACATCACGGACATCGTCCGCAACGTAACCGCACGCTACTATCAGGAGGCAACGACAGTATGACAACCAGTACACAAACAACGCCAGTCAAGTGGGAAGACGACGTACTCGTCTTGCTTGATCAGACGCGTTTGCCAGTAGAAACGATTTATTTGCAGCTGACGACCGCCGAACAAGTATGGGGCTCGATTCGCCGCCTGGAAGTGCGCGGAGCACCGGCAATCGGCATGGCCGCCGCCTACGGACTGTATTTGGGAATCCGCGGCAGCGAAGCGCAAACGTATGAACAGTTTTGGCAAGAGCTGAACAGCCAGGCAGACTATTTGGGAACGTCCCGGCCAACTGCTGTGAATCTGTTCTGGGCGCTTGACCGGATCAAAGCACGCGTGCAACAAAACTCCGCCTTGCCCGTTGACGAGCTGAAAAAAGCTGTGCTCGACGAAGCACTGGCGATTCAAAAAGAAGACGCAGAAGTATGTCGCACGATCGGCGAACATTTGCTGACGCTGTTGCAAGACGGCATGGGCGTGCTTACACACTGTAATCCGGGTGCGCTGGCTACTGCTGCATACGGTACGGCTACCGCTCCTTTCTATTTGGCAAAAGAACGCGGGTGGGATTTGAAAGTATACGCCGACGAGACGCGCCCCGTATTGCAAGGCGCTCGCCTGACCGCCTATGAATTGCAGCAGGCTGGGATTGACGTCACCTTGATTTGCGACAACATGGCAGCTATGGTCATGTCGCAAGGCAAAGTGCAGGCCGTTGTCGTGGGAACAGACCGTGTAGCGGCCAACGGCGACGTCGCCAACAAAATCGGCACGTATGGAGTAGCCGTTTTGGCAAAAGCGCATGGCATTCCTTTCTATGTAGCGGCGCCGCTGTCCTCTGTCGATCTGGCGACGGCGACAGGTGCGGAAATTCCGATTGAGGAACGTCCGGCAGAAGAGATCACACACGGCTTGGGCAAACAGGTAGCACCGGATGATATTAAAGTGTACAATCCGGCGTTTGACGTGACGCCAGCCCAGTACATTACCGCGATTGTGACAGAGACGGGCATTTTCAAGCCGGAAGAGATCGCGAAAAGCAAACAATAGTCCGTCGTATCAGGAGCGTCTGCCTTTTTATGGCGGGCGCTTTTTTTCAGGAATAGATCGTCTGATTCTTGCTAAATTATGGAACCAGCCGCATAATCGAGCGTAAGAAGTTGCTTGCCCGTTGAAAGCGAATGAGAAGGAGGAGCGGTTATCATGAGAACGATCCCGATTTCCGAAGAAGCATTTCTCAAACAGTTGGAGTTGTCGGATGCCAGCGAAATGTTTTGGCTCACCGATACGAACCGATCCTACCTCAAAGAGTGGCTGCCTTGGCTGAATTACACGAAGTGCGAGGATGACACGAGCTATTTCATCCAAAGAACGATTCAACAGTATGACGACAATCAAGGGATTCACTACGGAATCTGGTATAACGGTCGGATGGCCGGGACTCTCGGTGTGCACAATCTGGACTGGATCAACAAGAAGACATCACTGGGCTATTGGCTTGGCGCCGGCTTTCAGGGCAAGGGGCTGATGACCAAAGCAGTGGCGGCGTATATGGATCACCTTGTTTTCGGTTCATGGAACTTGGAGAAAATCACGATTCAGGCGGCGACAGGCAATTCGAAAAGCAGAGCGATCCCCGAGAGACTCGGCTTTCAACTGGAGGGAATCCTGCGGCGCAATGAGTTTTTGTATGACCATTTTGTCGACCATGCCGTGTACAGCATGTTGAAGGAAGAATGGCAGGAAAGAGCCAGACAAAAAAGGTAGATTGACAAAGAAAATTCAGTCAATTACGATGAAGGAAGCAAAAAGGGGCTGCGCGATTCGCACGCCCTTTTTTGCTCGATAAAAAGAGGTGATTAGCTTGAAGACACTCAAGGAGCTATCCTGGTTTTTTCGTGCCCACTGGAAGCGGTACACGATCGGCATAGCCTTTTTGTTTTTCATCGACATTTTGATGCTCTGGCCGCCGCGGCTGATCGGCGAGACTGTCGACGCGATGCGCAACAGCTCTTTGACTGCCCAAGACTTGACGCGGACAGTCACGATTTTGCTCGCGCTTGGGGTCGGGCTGTACGCGATGCGCTTTGCCTGGAGGTATTTGCTGAACGGCGGCGCGTTGATTTTGGAGCGAACTTTGCGAGAGCGGCTTTTCGGGCATTTGACCCGGATGACGCCGTCTTTTTACCATCGCAAGCGTAGCGGTGATTTGATGGCTGTGGCAACCAACGACATTCCCGCCATCGAGCAGACGGCGAGTACCGGAGTGCTCACGCTGGTCGATTCGTTGTTCATGACGCTTTTGACGCTCGGAGTCATGGTGACCGCGATCGACTGGAAGCTGACGCTCGCCGCTTTGATTCCGATGCCTTTTTTGGCCTGGTCGACTGCCTATTACGGCCGCTTGCTGCATGAGCGCTTTTACTTGGCGCAGGAAGCGTTCGGCGAGATGAACGATCACGTCCAGCAGTCGATTTCCGGCGTGCGGGTACTGCGGGCGTTTGTGCAGGAAAAGGAAGATATTGAAGCCTACAGAAGAGTCAGCGAGAAAACGCTGGAGCGAAACGTCAGCGTGTCGCGGATCGACGCCCTGTTCGAGCCGACAATTGCCATCATTATAGGTTTCAGCTTTTTGATCGGGCTTGGCTATGGAACATACCTTGTCTTTACGAGCGCGATTTCTTTGGGGGAACTGGTCGCCTTCAACCTGTACCTCGGGCTGTTGATCTGGCCGATGTTCGCTTTTGGCTGGCTAGTCAATGTGTTGCAGCGTGGCGGCGCGTCCCACAAGCGTCTGTCCGAGCTGCTTGTGGAGCAGCCCGATGTGCACGAGGTTGACCATCCGATTGCGGCAGAGACACCCCATACAGTAGAAGCTCGCCACTTTTCGTTTGCCTACCCGGGCAGTGACAAGCTGGCGCTGTCCGACATTACGTTTTCTTTGGGCGAAGGGGAGACGCTGGGCATTGTCGGCCGGACAGGGAGCGGGAAATCGACCTTGTGCCGCGCTCTTTTGCACCAGTATGAAATGAAAAGTCAGACGCTGTTCGTCGGAGGCGTGCCGATTGAGGAGCTGTCTTTTGATACGCTGCGGCAAAAGATCGCGTATGTGCCCCAGGAGCACTTGCTGTTCTCCCGCACGATTGCGGAAAACGTCTCGTTCGGCAAGCCGGGTGCGAGCGAGGCGGAAGTGCTGCACGCGATGCGGCTGGCGGAAATGGAGAGCGACCTGATGCAATTCCGCGAAGGATTGAAAACGATGGTCGGGGAAAAAGGCGTGACGCTCTCCGGGGGACAAAAGCAACGAATCTCGATTGCCCGCGCCCTGCTGCTCGATGCGGGCATCCTCGTCTTGGACGATTCCTTGTCGGCGGTTGACGCACGCACGGAGGAGGCGATTTTGCGCCATCTGCGCCAGGAGCGTGCCAACAAGACGACGATCATTACGGCGCATCGCCTGTCTGCCGTCCAGCATGCCGAACTGATTCTCGTGCTCGATGAGGGGCGAATTGTCGAGCGGGGAACACATGCCGAGCTGATGCAGCAAAACGGCTGGTACGCCGAGCAGTATCGCAAGCAGCAGATGGAGCAAGACGTTGCTGGATAAATCGGCATAGTGGGAGGGAGAGCGTTTCGTGAGTAAAGAAAAAAGCTGGAAGCGGCTGGTTGAATTTGCCCGGCCGTTTCAGAAACAAATATGGGGAGCGCTGTTCCTGCTTTTACTTGGAACCAGCGCGGAGCTGGCAGGCCCTTTTCTCGCCAAGGTGATGATCGACAATCACATTTTGGCGATCCAGAAGCCGTGGTATCAGCTGGAAGAACGGCCGCAAGCGTCAGCCGAAAAAGCGGTCGCCATCCAGGATCGGTATTATATGCGCGAAGATGCGCTCCAGGAGGCGGGGTTGACTCGGGAAAGCGTCCGAGGCGCAGAAATGACCGTGCTTTCCGAAGGAGCTACGTACTATTTAATGGAGGGCAAGCTCAGTGAGAATGCCCAAAATACGGAAAAGAAGTTTGCGCCAGTCGAGCCGGAAAATGGCCGGGAGCGCTTCGCGGTAACGACGGAAGCTGCTGACGGAACGGAAACGACGTTGACGGGCATCAAGCTGACAGCCGACGAAGTGCTGGCGCTGTATCAAAACGACGTGCAGCCGATCATCTGGCTGTCAGTCGGGTACGGGGCGCTGATTTTGCTGTCGGCGTGCTTCAACTACATCCAGATTTTGTGGTTGCAGACGACCGCCCAGCGCATCATTCAGCGCATGCGGATGAAGCTGTTCGTTCATTTGCAAAAGCTCCCGGTGTCCTTTTTTGACAAGACACCTGTCGGCTCGCTCGTCTCCCGCGTCAGCAACGATACCGAAGCGATCCGCGAGCTTTACGTGAGTGTGCTGGCTACTTTTGTCCAGAACGGCATTTATTTGGTCGGGATTTTGATCGCGCTGTTCGTGCTCCAGCCGCAGCTCGCTTTGTTTTGCTGTTTGACGGTTCCGCTGCTCGTCGCTTTGATTTATGTATACCAAAAATACAGCTCGCGCTACTATGCGGTGATTCGGGCGAAGCTGGGCGACATGAATGCCACTATTAATGAAATGATTCAAAACATGACGATTGTCCAGGCGTTTCGCCGCGAAAAAGGCGTGCAGGAAGAGTTCGCGCAGGTGAATGAGAGCTACTTCAAGATGCGGATGAAGGAGATCAACCTGGAATCTCTTTTGCTGCGGCCTGCTGTCGACTTGATCTGGAAAATCGCCCTGACGGTGATCATCTGGTATTACGGTTCCGCGTCTTTTCACAGTGTCATCTCGTTTGGGGCGCTGTTCGCCTTTGTCGATTACATGGGACGTTTTTTCGAGCCGATCAACATGATCATGAATCGTCTGTCGCAAATGCAGCAGGCAACGATCGCCGCGGCTCGCGTGTTCGATATATTGGATACGGCGCCGGAAACGGAGCAGGCCGGCAAGCAAATCGAGCGGCCGCGCGGGGAAGTCGTTTTCGACCAAGTATCCTTCGCTTACAACGAGGATGACTACGTGCTCAAAAACGTCTCGTTCACGGCAAAGCCTGGTCAGACGATTGCGCTAGTCGGTCATACCGGATCGGGAAAAAGCTCGCTGATGAACCTGCTGCTCGGTTTTTATCCGGTGACAAAAGGAAGCATTTTGATTGACGGGCAAAACATGCGCGAGATCGATACGCATTCGTTGCGCAGCCATGTAGGGCTTGTGCTGCAAGATCCGTTTTTGTTTACAGGTACGATCGGCTTCAACATTCGCATGTACGACGACACGATCTCGGATGAAGATGTCGTGCAGGCAGCCAAGGCGGTGCGGGCTGATGAATTTATTACCCGCCTGCCGAACGGCTACGAGGAACCAGTCGTGGAGCGCGGGATGACGCTGTCAGCTGGTCAGCGGCAACTCATCTCTTTTGCCCGCGCGCTGGCTGCCGATCCGGCCATTCTGATTCTCGACGAGGCGACCGCCAGTATCGACAGCGAAACAGAGCTGGCGATCCAGGAAGCTTTGCACGTCCTGTCGCGTGGACGTACGACGTTTATCATTGCCCATCGGCTTTCGACGATTCAGCATGCCGACCAGATTCTCGTCCTTTCCCGGGGAGAAATTGTGGAGCGGGGCAATCACGAGGAACTGATGGCGCAGGATGGACTGTATCAAAAAATGTACCAGCTTCAACAGGGCAGTGTTTCTGTTAAACTGGGTGGATAGAGGTTTTTTGGAGAGAAAGGAGCTTCAACACCATGTCTTCATCGCGCTACACCTTCTGGGTGTTGATTTTGGTGGTAGCCATAGCGGGACTGAGCCAAGGGTTGAGCATTCCGTTGTTGGCTGTGCTGTTGGAAAAGCAGGGCGTGTCATCTGTCATGAACGGACTGAACGCCGCCGCCCTGTACATCGGGATGGTATTGGTTTCGCCCTTGCTGGAAATTCCGCTCCGGCGGATTGGTTACCGATCCACGATTTTGTGGGGGATGCTGCTGCTTACCGTCGCGACAGGGCTGATTCCGCTGTTCAGCCATCTGGCCGTGTGGTTCGTGCTCAGGATGCTGATGGGGATCGGGGATACCAGCTTGCACTATTCGAGTCAAATGTGGGTAACGAAGATCGCTTCGCCGCAAACGCGCGGGCGCGACTTGTCCCTGTACGGTTTGGCGTACGGAGTGGGCTTCAGTATCGGGCCGCTGGGCTTGAATCTGTTGCCACTGGGGCTGTGGGTGCCTTTTGGCGTGCTGCTGTTTTTGTACGCCATCGCTTTTTTGCTCATCTTGCGGATTCAAAACGAGTTTCCCGAAGCGATTGTGCAGGCGGAAAAGAAACAGAACAAGTACGCCACGGTTTTGCGCATCGGCTGGCTGTCCCTGATTCCTTCCTTCTTGTACGGATTCATGGAGACTTCTTTGAACGGCAGCTTCCCGGTCTACGCGCTGCGTACCGGGCTGTCGATTGAATGGGTATCGCTTATTCTCCCGGCGTTTGTAGTAGGCAGCATCATTTTGCAAATGCCGCTTGGCACTTTGAGCGATCGGATCGGCCGCAGGCAAGTCATGCTCGCTTGCGCCATCGTCGGCGGAGTTGCTTTTTTCCTGTTCCCGCTCGCCGGGGAAAACGTTTGGCTGATGATGCTTTTGCTGGCGATTGCCGGAGCAGCAGTCGGTTCATTTTATTCGCTCGGTTTGGCCTATTCCGCCGATATTTTGCCTGCGGCGATGGTGCCAACCGCAGGGATCATTGCCGGAATCAATTTCGGCGTGGCGAGCATTCTCGCGCCGAATGTCAACGGCGTGCTCATGGAGTGGTGGGAGCCGTGGACGATGTTTTGGGTAATGGGGGCGCTGCTGGTTGTTTTTGCCGCAGCCTGCCTGTTTGCGAAAAACAGCAAGTCGCAAGATACACAATGCTCGTTGCCTTTGCAAAAACAAGGGTGACAGGGGGCAAGCCAGATCGCCATCTCTCGTGTTTGTTCGAGGGATGGTTTTTTTCTGTGGGAAAAAAGCATAAACGGGCGCAGGGGAGGGAAGCGTATGAATAAAGTAGAAATGCTTGTGGAAGGGGTTGACCCGATGCTGACTCCGTGCATATTCAAGCGGGGACTCGTCTGGATTTTGTTTTTCGTTCTCAGTCTGGTCGTTATCCCGTTCTTTTCTGACGAGGGCCAGACACCGCCCGCGAATCCTCCTGCTGCGAACGCTGCTGCCCAGCCGTAGTTGGCGAGCGATTTTTGCAGCTGTTGACGCGCTCCGTTACATGAACGTTCAGGCAGGACGTCGCGACGTCCTCCACAAAAAACACGCCAGGTCAGTCCTTGGCGTGTTTTTCTTGGCTATAGCGTTTATTTGGTGACGAAGTTTTGCGTGTAGAACGGCTGACCGGCTTTGATCACGACACCGACGCCCAATTGCTTGTAGTTTTGATTCAAAAGATTTTGGCGATGCCCGGAGGAGTTCATCCAGCCCATGTGGACTTCAATGCCGTCCAACTGGCCGTAGGCGATATTCTCTCCCGCATAGCTGTAGCGAATGCCCGCTTTTTTCAGGCGGTCAAACGGGCTTCCGGTCGTCGGCGAATTGTGGCTGAAATAATTATGCTGCGCCATGTCGTTGCTGTGCGCACGGGCGACGACTGCTACCTGCTCGTCCCACGTCAGGACAGGCAGCTTGGCACGCTGCCGCGCTACGTTCAGCAAGTCGAAATTTTCTTTCTCATAGGCGATTGCCACTTGCTTGATTTGCGCATCCGTCAGCTTGGGTGCAGCGGGCAATTCCGTGTACACAATCGGATACATCAAGCCCATGGCAATAGTGGCAAAGTGCTCGGGCGTAGAGATGCGGACACCTGCGACCTTGTTTCCGCCCAATTGGTCGATGGAAAAGGTGAATACCTGATTGTTTTGCATATAGGTCGGATGGCTAAGCGTATTTTCCTGAATGCGCAAGCCAGACGTGATCGGCAAAGTGCTTTTCGGCGCTCCCCACGCATCTTGCAAAGCTTTCGTGGTCGAACCGATGGTCACTCCCCCGACGTTTACATTCGCTCCGTTGGAAAACAGCGTGACGGCTTTGCCGTTCTGGATGCCTACTTGTATGTAATGGTTCAAGTCCCGATTGTAAATCCACCATTCCACTCCTGTGTGGCTCGGGTCTTTGCGTGCTGGCTTGCCCAGCTTTTGCTCGACTTGCGCGGCAGTCATTCCGAGCGCAATCCCGTAGGTCGACACGGATTTGACGGCAGCTTGCTGGGTGGAGACAGGGGAAGCCGCTGTCACAAAAGTGGGCTGCAGCTGACCCAACAGCGCCAGGGAAAGGCCAAAGGCGAGGATGCTGGCTACTTTTTTCTTGTTCATCTGTCTACCTCCTCGGATGGAAAAGCTTTGGTTGATACAAGTATCGGTGTATGCACAGGCGAAAAACAGAGGCTAAGGATGCAATTTATGTCGAAAAAAGGAACAAGCCCCACTGCAAGAGTGGAGGCTTGTCATTTGCGATCCCATATGACGTACGTTTTGGCGAGCAAGTCGTGCCAGCCCTGCTTTTGCGGATTCCAGCCCACCCACATGTAGCCGATGCAAAAGACGAGCGAGGAAAGCAGCTTGCCAAGCACCTCGCGCAAAATGACTTGTCCGCCAGTCAGCCTGCCGCGAGCGTGCCTGGCGCTGATGACGCGGATGCCGATAATTTGCTTCCCCAGCGTCTGACCTGTCCACCATGTCAAAAGAACTAAATAAAGCAGACCGAACAGCGCTTCCAACAGATCGATCAGCGAAAGAAAGTCGCCGGATATGCCGAGATTGCGGCGAAGCGGATTGAAAAACAGCATGCTCACGCCAACCAAAAACAGCGAGTCCAAGAGAGTAGCAGCTACCCGAATCCAAAAGCCTGCAAACTGATGCTCGCGCGGCGGCTCCTGACTGTTTTCCAAAGCTTGAATGGCATCTGGATCGCTCATTCGTTTCACTCCTTTATCAAAACGAAGGGATAAATTGGTACAACAGTCGGGGAGAGCTTTGGCGCTGCAAAATGTTACCGATTCCAAGCGGGTCCGGATTGGACCAATGCTGCTTCAAGCTGAACAGCAGCTTGCTGATGGAGAGCTGGTCACTGTAGCGCACGACCATGGCGTCTTGTTCCCCGGAGAGGGAGAGAGCGTGCCGGGTCGCTTCTTCCAAATCGCCGAACTCATCGATCAGCCCGAGCTTTTTGGCTTGCTCGCCGGAATACACCCGTCCATCGGCAATTTCCAGCACGCGCTGGCGCGAGAGATTGCGGCCTTTTGCAATCACGTCGACGAACTTGCCGTAGCTTTCATTCACCAGCGACTGAAAAATTTGCCGCTCAGGCTCGGTCAAAGGACGCGCCGGACTGCCGATATCCTTGTACCGCCCGCTTTTGATCGCAAACTGCTTGACTCCCAGCTTGGCAGCCGCTTCGCTGTAATTCACCAGCGAGAAGATGACGCCTAGACTTCCGGTCAATGTATTCGGATTGGCGAAAATCGAATCTCCAGCCGTCGCCAAATAATACCCGCCTGACGCGGCTGTGGAGCCCATGCTGACGACAATCGGAATATCGCGGAGCTGTTTGAGCCGCAAAAGACGGGTGTGCAGCTCATCGGTAGCGACAACCTCGCCGCCGGGACTGTCGATCCTGAGCACCAACGCCTTGACCAGCTCATCTTCCTCGACTCTCCGCAACTGTTCGGCGAGCAGCTCCGCCATGGAGGGCATCCCGGTTGCGTTTGGCTCCCCGGAAATGACGCCGTTTACGAACAACTGCACGATCTTGCTGCTGCCTGAGCCGTACACAATATTTTCTTCCCAGGCAAATCCGGGATTGTCGGCCAGCTCTTCATACCCTCCAGCCAAGCCTTCCACGGTAATGCCTGCGAAAAAGACAACCAGCACGATCAGGAGGGCGACCCATTTTTTACGATGCATGAAAACCACCTCCCCTTTAGGATGAGCAGCGAAGGGAATCATTACGCTGGGACGGGCGTTGGAAAAATGCGGATTGCCGGGAATACCAAAAAGAAGTAAGAGTATTCATGCAATTGCTTCTATATTGCGGTACAATATGATTGTGGAATACAGCGAACGCAGCAACTGCAATAGGGGGATGACAATGATCATACAAGTGACTGATTTGACCAAAAGCTACGGAGAGCTTCAGGTTTTGAAAGGAATTACGACACAGGTGGCGGAAAAGGAGGTCGTGTGCATCATCGGGCCGTCCGGGTCGGGCAAAAGCACCTTTTTGCGCTGTCTGAACCAGTTGGAGCCATTGACCAGCGGAAAAGTCGTCATCAACGGTCACGACTTGTCGGACCCCAAGACAGACATCAACAAAGTCAGGGAAGAAGTAGGCATGGTTTTTCAGCGCTTTAACCTGTTTCCGCATAAAACGGTTTTGGAAAATGTCATGCTCGCTCCGATCAAGGTCAGAAAGCTCGCGCATGAGGAAGCTCGCAAGCAAGGGCTGGCATTGTTGGAAAAGGTGGGGCTGCAGGACAAGGCAGACGTTTATCCGGAGCGGCTGTCAGGGGGGCAGATGCAGCGGGTCGCCATCGCCAGAGCGCTTGCGATGAATCCAAAAGTGATGCTGTTTGACGAGCCGACTTCCGCGCTTGACCCGGAGCTGGTAGGAGAAGTGCTGGCCGTGATGAAAAGCTTGGCCAAGGAAGGAATGACCATGGTGGTAGTCACGCATGAGATGGGATTTGCCAAAGAAGTGGGCGACCGCATCATTTTCATGGATCAGGGCATTATCATGGCTGAAGGAAGTCCCAAAGAGTTTTTTGACAACACCAGCCATGAACGCCTGCGTTCTTTCCTGGGAAAAGTGCTTGCTTAAAAGCAACGGCACCTGCTGCATCGCCGCAAGCGATCGCGACGGTGCCTTTTACTTGGACGCGTCGAGCAGCTGAGAGACCGTGACAAAGCGATAGCCTTGCGCGCGCAGATCACTGATCAATTCTTGCAGGGCAGCCACCGTCTGCTTTTGGTTCAGGCCACCATCGTGAAACAAAATAATGTCGCCGGACGAGACGTTGCTTTTCACGCTTTTGGCAATGACCGAGGCGGTTCTCGCCAGTGACCAGTCTCTGGGATCGACAGACCAGTGGATGATGTCGTAGCCGCTTGCCTGAACAGCGTTCATGACGTCGTGGGTCATGACGCCGCCAGCCGGGCGATAGTATTGGGCGAGAATGCCAGTAGTTTTCAGGATGGAGCGTTCGGCATGCTTGAGATCCTCGTACACCTCGTGCTCCGTCAGTTTATTCAGGTCAAAATGATGATAGCCGTGGTTGCCGATTTCGTGTCCGGCTTTGTAAATCCATTGGAGCACTTTCGGATGCTTGTCTACCTGGGAGCCGAGGACGAAAAAGGTAGCTTGCACCCCGTTTTTGTGGAGCACTTCCAAAATTTTCGGAGTATAGGTAGCGTCCGGGCCGTCATCAAAGGTCAGGGCGACTACCTTTTTGTTCGTGTCGATGCGGTGAATCGGCTCATAGGAAGGGAGCAGTTCCTTCGCAAAAGCAGGAGTGCTCCCGAAGCCGAGCAGGCAGACGATCAGCAATGCAACGAGCGAGCCGCGGCTCATGGCGGATGCCTCCTTTTTACTGAAGATGCTTCTAGGTTCACCCATGCTGGAGAAAACATGCTGCCAAAAGAAAACAGCGCCCGGCGCGGACAGACAATATGGTAAAATGAAAGAACTGTAATGGGGAGAGGAGAGAATGAAGTGGAACTCCGCGGTATCCTGCATGGGCTGACCCATGACTATCATGGAAAAGACAAGCCTGTCGACTATTATTTGAACATCGGGGAAGAACGCATGCCCTTGAACGAATGGCTGGGCAGTGAACTGTCCATTGCTTTTTTGGGGCAAAAAAATTGCATCGCCTGTGGGCGGAAGACGAACAAAACATTCAACAGCGGGTACTGCTACCCCTGTTTTACCAAACTGCCGGAAAATGACTTGTGCATCGTCAAGCCGCACGAATGTCATTTTGACCAGGGAACGTGCCGGGATGAAAGCTTCGGCGAACAGTATTGCATGATCCCGCACTACGTCTATCTGGCAGTTTCCAGCGACATCAAGGTCGGGCTGACGCGCAAGCACAATCAGCTCAAGCGTTGGGTGGACCAAGGAGCGATTCGGGCGATTCCGATTGCGGAAGTGCCGACACGCCGGATGGCAGGCGAGCTGGAGTATCACCTGAGCCAATTTTTGCCGGACAAGACCAACTGGCGAAAAATGCTCAAGGGCGACGTCAAGGAAATCGACCTGATTGCGATGCGCGATGAAGTGTACAGCCATTTTCCCGAACCGTTCAAAGCTTTCCAATATAGAGAAGACGAATGGGTGGACATTACATACCCGATTTTGGAATCGCTGGACAAAATCAACTCGAAAACGTTGGACAAAGAAGAACAGCTCGGCGGACGACTGATTGGCGTTAAAGCGCAGTACCTGATTTTCGAAAACGGCGTGTTCCAGGTGAGAAAGCACGCCGGCTATCAGGTGGAAATCAAAACGGCTCATTCTGCATAAGTTCGCGCAAACTCCTCACACTGAAAAAGCAAGCCGATGAGCGAGGAGGAAGCGGGCATGGAACAGAAAATCGAGTATACGCAGCCGCTGACCGGAACGTTGGCTGAAGCGGTGGAAACGCAGAATGCAAAGCAGTTGGGGGTTCCTTATTCGCCGCTTGCCAACATGTGGCAGGTAAACCCCGGGAATGAAGCGGTGGAAAATGAAGATGGCGACGATGCTTCTTCATGAACAAAAAACAAGCCTCCAGCCCACGAGCTCGTGTGGGGTTGGAGGTTTGTTTGCATCTGCTCCCGAAACGGAGGCTCAGGCATGCGATGTCAGCGGGAACAAGAAATGCTCCGGTAGCTCTGGAAGCGATGGTCGGACGAACAAGGTGTCATCCGTCTCGGTGATCAGCTCAGCCTGGATGTGTTCATTGTCACTCTCAGGCATGAAGTGAAACTGAATGACGTTCGTTTCATTAGTCAGCAAATGCCCGATGATCTGCTCTGGATCGACTGCTCTTTTGCTTACGATGTCAAAGACATGCAACTGGTCGTCTTCGCGCTCGAACAAGACAATGACGTCTTCCTGCTCGATGTAATAGAGCGAATCGGGAAAGACGAGCAAAAAATAAAACAGGGACAAATGCTCGCTTGCTTGCACACCCCAGCGCGTCGATACCGGAACGCGGCTGGTCGCAAATTCCTTCATTAAGGCAAAATCATCTGCACTGTCGACATCAAGCTTGCGCAGAGCGGATTTGGAAGGGACAGTCGCTTTTACGCGGGATGCCAGCAAGCTGAACCGGCTTTCCTGAACCTTTTGAAAACCGAACTTGGGATAAAAGTCGAGCACGGACGGATTGGCGAACAAGTACAGAAAATCATAGTCCTGTTCGTACTTGGTAATGACGTGGTTCGTCAGCTTTGCTGCCAGCCCTTGCTGACGGTAATCGGGATGCGTCATCACCGTCCCTAGTTGCAGTGCCTGATAAGTTCTGCCGTTGGAAGTCACGATCATTTTATTGACGGAAACATTCGCGATGACTTTTTCTCCGTCCACGTAGGAATAGCAGATGTAATCGTCATTCCAGCAGCCTCTCGTGTACCATTCGTGAAAATCAAGCTCGAATACTTGCTTTGCCAGCTCGTTAAAGCTTTCTTTATAGGTTTGATTGTGCTTGTAGTCACTGATCAGTTGATACTCACGCATTTTGCAGTCCTCCTTTTTGTCTCAAGCCCTGTCATTGTTGCAGCAGCAATGTTTTGTAGCCATCACCTCCTTTCACCAGAGCAAATTCTGCATAAAAAAGACCACAAGAAGAAAAATCTCCTCGTGGTCCCGTTTCCAGATATAGGTATACTTCAAACGCCTGCTCCAAAGTAAACAATAGGGCGGATGAACAACGCTGGAATCTGGTTTTGATCAGATTGGATGTCTTCTTAATCGCTGTTGGAAAAAGGGAATACAAAAGAAACGGAGGGCATGCCCTTCATTTGACCTTTTTCCGTATAAAATTCATTGGAATTTTATTTAGCGATTAATAAGTTTCATCATATTCTGCCAAAACCCCATTTCCTAACAATTAACAGTTTCTCTTCACTATAGCATTGATTTTATTTGATGGCAAAATCATATTTAATCGGTGGTGTTGCTTGCAAACGTTGTGTTCTTTGTTGGTATTCTCTTACAATAAATAGGAAGACGATTATGAATGAAAAGCGAGGAAGACGCCCATGACGACGAAAGCTTATTTGTACAGCAAATGTGATACATGCCGCAAAGCGAAAAAATGGCTCACCGAGCAAAATGTCAGTTTCGAGGAAGTGCCTATTGTCGACTCGCCGCCATCGAAAGAAGAGCTGCGCCAGATTTGGCAAACGAGCGGGCTTGATCTGCGCAAGTTTTTCAATGTCAGCGGCGTGCAATACCGCGAGCTTGGCTTGAAGGACAAGCTGCCGACGATGACGGACGAGGAAATGCTTGAATTGCTGGCTTCAAACGGCAAGCTGATCAAGCGCCCGCTGATCGCGAGCGACAACACCGTTACATTGGGCTTCAAGGAAGACGAGTTGCAAAAGGCTTGGGGAGGCAAATAGGAAATGCGCCAACCGTCGAAGAGACTGGAAAAGTTGTCTGCCGCTATTTTTTCGGAGATGGCTGCCCGTAAAAAGGAAGTTGCCCGAAAACGGACCGTGTACGATTTGAGCATCGGCAGTCCTGACCAAGCGCCGGAGGACCAGCTGCTGCATACGCTTCTCGATGCTGCGCGGCAGCCGGGCGCGTTTGGCTACGCGTTGAGCGAAGGAACGGCTGCTTTTCGCGAAGAGGTGGCCCGCTGGTACCGATTCCGCTTCGGCGTCGAGCTGTCGCCGGACGGAGAGATTCATTCCTTGATGGGCTCGCAGGATGGGCTGGCGCACTTTGCTCTGGCCTGGACCGATCCGGGCGACATCGTGCTCGTGCCCGACCCTGGCTATCCGATTTACGAAGGAAGCGTGCATTTGGCTGGGGCGATCCCGTACCGGATGCCGCTGCGCGCAGAAAACGGCTTTTTGCCCAAGCTTGACGATATCCCGGAGGAGATCGCGGCACGGGCGAAGTTCATGATTTTGAACTATCCGAACAATCCGGTATCGGCTGTCGCCACGATCGCTTTTTTCGAAGAGGTGGTAGCTTTTGCGAAGCGTCACGACATCATCGTCGTGCATGATTTGGCTTACTCGGAAATGGCTTTTGACGGCTATCGGCCGCCGAGCTTTTTGCAGGCGGCGGGGGCCAAAGAGGTCGGGATCGAGTTCAACTCGTTTTCCAAAAGCTTCAACATGGCAGGCTGCCGGGTTGCTTATGTAGTCGGAAACAGCGAGATCATCAAGCCGCTTGCGATCGTCAAGTCCAATGTCGACTACGGCGTCTTTTTGCCTGTCCAGCAAATGGCGGTGGAAGCGCTGCGGATGGATCGGGAGTCAGGCGGCGCCAATCAAGTCGGACCGATTTACGAGGAACGCCGCGATGTCCTGCTGGCTGCCCTGGCAGAAGCGGGCTGGAACATCACTCCGCCGAAAGCGACCATGTTCGTCTGGGCTCCTGTTCCTGCAGGCTGGACATCCCGCGAGTTTGCGATTGCCTTGCTGGAGGAGGCAGGCGTGGTCGTGATCCCGGGCAGTGCTTTTGGCGACGAAGGCGAGGGCTACGTCAGGATCGCGCTTGTACAAGAACCGGAAATTTTGCGCCAAGCTGCGCGCTCTGTGGCCGACTCGGGCATTTTGAGCAGAAAAGCGGGCGAATAAGCGGCAGGTCAAACGGTTAATCTAGTTTTTGGGCATGAAAAGATCACAGGTATAAATGAAAAACAATTACAGGTTGAAATCATTCCTACATTGTATTGACTATAAAGTGGCTCGTTTGTTATCATGAAATAGGTAGGCAAGAACACATTCCTAAGGAGGTTTTACATAATGGCTCAACGTTTGATTGGACTCCCGGCTCCTGACTTTACATTGGAAACAGCTTTGGGTAACGGAAAAGATTTTGGCAAGGTTTCCTTGTCTGACTACCGTGGAAAATGGCTGGTACTGTTCTTCTATCCACTCGATTTCACATTCGTTTGCCCAACTGAAATCATCTCCATGAGCGATGCTATCGAAGACTTCAAAGACCTCGATGCAGAAATTCTCGGTGTATCCGTAGACTCCGTTCACTCCCACCGCGCTTGGATCAACACTCCTCGCGACCAAAACGGTCTGGGTGGCTTGAACTACCCGCTGGCTGCTGACTTCCTGAAAACAACAGCTCGTGACTACGGCGTACTGGATGAAGAAGGCGGCCAAGCTCACCGCGGCCTGTTCATCATCGATCCAGAAGGCATCCTGAAATATCAAGTAGTAACTGACCTGAACGTAGGTCGTTCCGTTGACGAAACACTGCGCGTGCTGCAAGCACTGCAATCTGGCGGTCTGTGCCCAGCTAACTGGCGCCCAGGTCAAGCTCAACTGTCTGCGAAATAATTTTTGCCTGAACGAACAGGCTGTAAAAGGGTCTAACTTCTTGCTGTTAGACCCTTTTTTTAGCATATAATCCACTTTAGATAGACGAAGCTGAGTAAAAAGGGGATGAGTTTCCATGCGTTTGCGCGAAGAATTGCCGGATTTCCCAGGAATTACCGAATGGGTGAACGGACAAGTAAGCAAAGCGGATCTGGCAGGCAGCCCTGTTTTGGTGCATTTTTGGTCGGTTAGTTGCTACATGTGTAAAGAGTCAATGCCGAACATTAACGAATGGCGCGACAAGTACGCTGCCAATGGCCTGAAAGTCATAGGTATTCATATGCCGCGTTCGGAAAAAGATACAGATATTGAAGTGATCAAACAGACGATTGCCGAGCACAACCTGACGCATCCGATTGCGATCGACAACGACATGAAGACGGTTGATGCTTTCCAGAACGAGTACGTTCCTGCTTTTTACCTGTTTGACGAGAACCTCCAGCTGCGTCACTTCCAGGCTGGCGAGAAGGGTCTTAACCTGGTAAAAAAACGTCTGTTCAGAATTTTGGGGATCGAAGAGGAATCCTAGAATGTTCGTCTAATTATGTATGTGTAATGGATTGTACCTGATAGGAGGATATGTAAACGATGGAATTCCCGAAAAATCTACGTTACAGTGAAGAGCATGAGTGGGTGCGAGTAGAAGGTAACAAAGCGTACATCGGAATCACCGCTTTTGCTCAATCAGAGCTGGGTGACATCGTGTTTGTCGAGCTGCCAGAAGTAGGCGCGACAATCCAGCAAGATGAGCCATTTGGCAGCGTTGAGTCCGTAAAAACCGTTTCCGAGCTGTACGCTCCTGTAACCGGAAAAGTAGTAGAAGTAAACGGCGAATTGGAAGATGCTCCTGAACTGGTTAACTCCTCGCCATACGAGCAAGCCTGGATGATCGCTGTCGAGCTGTCCGATGAAGCTGAGCTTGACAAGCTGATGGATGCCGACAAATACGAGGCAATGGTAAAAGAATAGTCGCAAACACAAAAAGCCGGGGCGCATGCTCTGGCTTTTTTCATTTGAAAATGGCTGCTGCTCGGGGCTTCGGTGGAGGGAGGAAACAGGAGAAACCGCTGCAGGGCACCTTGCCACTTGCGGGGAAGCGGAGACTGGCCGCCTGCGGTGAAAAAGGAAAACCGCGGCAAAAGCAGTGTGCTCGAAGAAGTGGAATCACGTTGCCGCTTAACGGCGTGTTTTCCTTTTTCGCCTCCGGCTTGGTAGGAGTCCGAAAGCCCTGCCGCTTGTTTCTCCTGTTTCCTCGATCAACGATTCGTCTCTTTCCTCGCCACGCCTGAAGCACCGATGACGTAATCTACAAAGCGTCACCCCCAATTGCCTTCACCACAAAAACAAAAAGACTTCGCCCACCAAAACGTGGCGAAGTCTTTTGTTGCAAAAACGGAAGCCGTAAACCAACTAACTGAGCTTGAACGAACGCACGTTGTCGTTCAACTCTTCGGCCATTTTGGCCAGCATGGTCGCTGCTGCCGAGATTTCTTCCATGGAAGCGTTTTGTTCTTCCGCTGCGGCTGCGACGGTTTGGGAATTGCCCGCGGATTGCATCGCGATTTGCGAAATGTGGTCGATGGCTGAGACGATCGCTTGCATTTCCTGGCTGATTTTTCTCATTTCAGCCGATACCTCGTCTGTGCGGGTAAGCAGGAGCGAGGTGGAGTCAGTAATTTGCTCGAATGCCGTTCCCGTCGAGTTCACCAAAGACATGCCTTCTCCGAGGATGACGGAGCCGTGACTCATGGCAGCGATGGCGGATTCCGTATCGCGCTGAATGTCGGCGACGATGTTGCTTACTTGTTCAGCCGCCGAGCTGGACTGTTCAGCCAGTTTGCGCACCTCGTCGGCTACTACGGCGAAGCCGCGACCTTGTTCGCCTGCTCTGGCAGCTTCGATGGCGGCGTTCAGGGCAAGCAGGTTGGTTTGGTTGGCAATCGAAGTGATGAGCGAGATCATCTGTCCAATTTCCTGAGAGCGTTGACCCAGTGCGTTGACAGTCGTTGCCGTTTGCTTCATTTGGTCGTGAATCACGGTCATGTGCTCTACCGTTTTGGCGGCCATCTGGTTGCCTTCTGTCGCCTGACGGTTTGCATCGCGAGTGGAGGAGCTGACTTCTTCGATTCCTTTTTCCATCAAAGAAATATGTTGGGCAATTTCGTTGATCACATCGCTGCCCTGATTGGTCGCGTCCACTTGCAGTTCTGTCCCGTAGGCGATTTCCTGGACAGACTGGGCGATCTGCTCTGTCGCTTTGCTCGTCTGCTCGGCGCTAGCCATCAGTTGTTCGGAAGTAGCGGCGACCTGCTGTGCGTTATAGCTGACCTGCCCAAGCGTGTCGCGCAGATTGGCGGTCATCGTATTGAAGCGGCTGGCCATGACGCCCATCTCATCGGCCGTTTTCACATCCATCGAAGCGGTGAAATCGCCAGCGGACAATGCTTGCGAGAGCTGGTTCGCCTTGTTGATTTGTCCGGTCAAATACTTGCTGAAGAAATAAATGACGGCGATGAGAATCAAAAGCCCAAACAGGCTGACTGCCAAAAGCTGATAAAACAGCATGCTCAAAGGCTCGAAAAATTCATTTTCCGGCATGACGAGAGCAATTGTCCAGTTTGTGCCAGCGATTTTTTGGAAGTACAAGCGATTGATCCCGTTCTCATCGGTAAAAGTTTTCGCGCCTTCCTTTTCTGAAAGCAACGCCGGGCCAATTTCGGCAAGCGACGTGTTGCTGTCGCTTTGCACGGATTGCACCATCAGCTTGTCCGTTTGCGGATGAGACAGGAATTTGCCGTCCTGATCAAGCATGAAAGCCCAGCCAGTCTTGCCTACTTGCGTGCCGGAAACCATCGTTTGAATGTCTGTGAGCGTAATGTCGTCTGTGGCTACACCCAAAAGCTTTTTGTCGGGGGAGTAAAACGGAGCCACCACAGTCATCATAGAAATTTTGGAAACCTCATCATAGTAAGGCGGCGTGTAATCGGTTACCTTTGATGTTGCTTTTCCGATTTTGTACCATTCTTGACTAGGGTAGTTGTAGGCGGGTGTACTGTATTCATACGTAATGTCCACCTTGCCGTCTTTTTTTGCGCCATAAGTCGAAACGAACTGTTTGCTCGGATCGAAGGCATACGGCTCCATGAAAATTCCCATCCCGACCGAGGTCTGGTTCACGGGAACTGTTTTGTTCAGCAGGGAATCTAGTTGCTCCAGCGAATACGTAAGAGGAGTCATTTCAATTGTCCGTGCCATGTGCTCTGTGACTTTGCTGTGTGTCTCCAGTTCTTTCTCCACTTTGCCGCTAAGCACGTCCAACTGATAGTTCATTTTGTCCGTCAGTTCCTTGTTCAACAGCGTGTAGGAGAACATAAAGGCCATGCCCATGAGAAGTGCCAAGGTAATGACAATGACAGGAAGGGTAATGGTAAGAGTCCTGGCTCGTAGGCTTTTAAAACGAAACATACATCCGCTCTCCTTTTTCGTTTACTAGCTGAATAACTATTCCCTATATCGGTTTGATTCAAACTTCTCTGTATGAAATCTGTATGAAATTTAGGTGAATGCGGGAAAAGTTTCAAATTAATCAGAAAACGGTGTTCAAACAGTGGCAAATCGAGTACAATGGGATAACTAATTGTTTTACCATAAACCGATTGGTATCTTTTTGCGGGTAGAGCATTCATGGGATTACGGGTTACAATGCGGATACAGACAGATAGTTTCGGCCAGACGCAGTTGTTCTGAAGTCTGGAGAACAAGGAGGGAGACTATTTATGAGTTTTTGTTGTGGTGCTGGAATGGTAGGTTCCGTAGGCTCAGTCCGTCATTATAAAACGCTTGTACACAATGTCCCCATCATGTTTTGTCCTGTATGTGACAGAATTGAGGTTCATCCCGCTATTGAGGGAGAGTACGAAATTTTAGTAGAATATGCTCAGGGAGATCAGGCGCCGGAAGTCGATTTCGCTGATTTTGTCAATGTTGACAATACATCCGAGTTGTTTGAGAATTGTACCATGACGGATGAAGCTGCAAGCTTCGCAGAAGTTTTGAAGCAGCAGATCGATATTTCCTTGGATTTGCTCGGAGTCGCGAAGGAGTTGCAGGATGACGAGTGGCGCGAAGCCCTTATGAATCGCTTGAAACGGTTAAGCGAACGACTGAAGCAGTACAATAAACGCAAGCAAGTGTCGCAAAAAAGCGCATGACCTTTAGTTGACGTGGGAGGCAGTGTGAATGTTTCATTTGAAAGGCGTTCACCACATCGCGTTGAATTGCAGCGATGTCGTGAAGGTAGCTCGGTTTTTTAAGGACATTTTGGAAGTCCCCATCCCGGAAGAGAATATGGTGGAAGGAGCACCTGTCTACTTTCAAATTGGCACATACACACGGATCGGTCTCCATCCGCATGGCGGGGCGGAAGGCAAGGGTGGCGTAGGGCAGGTAGATCACCTCGCCTTTTCCGTAACGAGCCGTGCTGAGCTGGACTATCTGGTCGACAAGCTGGAAGCAGAAAACATTTGCTACCGAGGTCCGATCACGCAGCCTACGAGTTTTAACTTGTACTTTGAGACGCCAGATGGCCATCATCTGGAGGTTCGACTGGACAAGGACGAATTTGATGAATAACAGGTAAAGGCAAACAGGCATCTGCGGCAATCGCAGGTGCTTTTTTTATGATTTCGACAGGCGAAAAAAACAGTGTCGAGAAAAAGGCAGCCGCCGTGACAAGACCCGACAACGGTTCTTATTCCTCGCCAAAGGATTCGACGGAGCAAAAAACGAACCCATTGGAAAAGAGAGGGGGCGTACCTATGATCGGGATCGGCAAATTGCTTGACGAGGTTGGCGAACGGCTGCAAAAGAAGACGCACCTGCGGTTTGTAACGACTGGCTGGGAAAAACGGATCGGGATCGTGATCGATGATACGGCATCGCGTTGGCAGTTGACGATATCAAAAGGCGGCGTTTCGGCAGGCATTTGGGAGGAGGAGCAATCCGCCGACCTGATCGTCAGGGGAGGCGAACATCAGATGGAGATGCTGTTTGGCGGGGATGAGCTTGTATATGCACTAGCCAAGCAGCAGGTGAAAATAGTCGGCACGCTGCGCGATCAGTTGAAGCTCGATGCGATTTTGCGGCTGACGTGCAAGTAGCCGGCCAGCCGCCCCCACTTTCGAACGATTCCGAATAAATAGCGAAAATGTGGTATAATGAGGAAGAAACGATTGGGGGAGGCGCAATCATGTCTAATAGCTTGGCGTTGAAAGAGACGATTGTTTCGCGTGGGCAAACGATTGACGAAACATTCAGTTATTTGCATGCGAATCCGGAAATCAGCTGGCAGGAGGTCGAGACGACACGCTATCTGGTCGAAAGGATGCAGGCGCTTGGGCTTAAGGTGACCACTTTTGCTGATTGTACGGGACTTGTCGCCGAATGGGGAGAAGGCAAGCCTGTCGTAGGACTTCGAACCGATATTGATGCACTGTGGCAAGAAGTGGACGGGGAGTGGCGCGCCAATCATTCCTGCGGGCACGATGCGCACATGACCATGATTGTCGAAACCGTGGAGGCGTTGATTGCATCCGGCTACCAGCCGCCCGGAAAGCTGAAAATCTTGTTCCAGCCGGCAGAAGAAAAAGGCACAGGCGCTTTGAAGCTGGTGGAAAAAGGTGTCGTGGACGACATCGACTATTTGTACGGCGTCCATCTCCGTCCGATTCAGGAAATGGCGAATGGCACAGCAGGGCCAGCCATTTACAACGGCGGGGCGATGTTTTTGTACGGAGAGATCACGGGAGTGTCAGCGCATGGAGCCAGACCTCACCTCGGGGTGAATGCGATCGAAGTGGCAGGAGCGATCATCTCGGGAATCGGTCAAATCCATTTGAATCCGATGGTCCCGGCCACTGTCAAAATGACGATGCTGCAAGCGGGAGGAGAGAGCTACAACATCATTCCCGACAAAGCGAGATTCGCCCTCGATTTGCGCGCGCAAACGAATCAGGCGATGGACGAGCTGATTGCCCGCGTCCGCCAGATGATAGAAGGAATTGCTGCGTCTTATCAAGCGCAAATCAAGCTGGAACAAGGCTCGCGAATGGTTGCCGCGGAAGTGGATGAGGAAGCGAAAGGATTGATGGAACAGGCGATCGTCGACGTGCTCGGAGCGGACAACCTGAAGCCTGCGCCAGTCAGCCCGGGAGCGGAAGACTTCCATTATTACACAGTGGAGCGGCCGCGAATCAAAGCGACCATGCTCGCTCTCGGTTGCGACTTGCAGCCCGGATTGCATCACCCGCAGATGAAATTCGAGCAGTCGGCTCTAAAAGACGGTGTCGGAATCCTCAGCCGCGTCATCGTTCGCACGTTTGAGCACGCTGCTGCCAAGACTTTGGGCTAAAAAATGCACTGTCTAACCCGCTGATGCAGCGGGTTTTTTGCATCCATTCTTTCACTAGGGGGTGGACATGAAGAGGAAGAACTGAAATACTGTAGGATGGGAAAACTACAAGGGAGGTTATTCACACATTCTCCACAACAGATTATAAAATTATGTGGCTTATTTGATTAAATGTGATATACTAATTACAAATCGAACGACAATGAAAAAGTTAACTTAACTGGATATACATTTTGGGAAGGAGATCGTTCACACATGGAGACCAATACGGTTCACAAGCTTTCTGACATTCTGGGAGCTACTCAGGTACATCGCAACCTGCCTGTAGCTGGACTCGTTGAGATGGCAGTAAAGCGTGGCGAAGGGATTTTGACCGACAAGGGGGCGCTCAATGCGCTAACAGGCAAGTTTACCGGCCGTTCGCCAAAGGACAAATTTGTGGTGGACGAAGCTTCCGTACACGATAAGATTAACTGGGGGCCGGTTAACCAGCCGATTTCCCCGGAAAAATTCCAGGTACTCCAGCAGGACGTACTTCACTACTTGCAAACGAAAAACGAGCTGTTTGTGTTTGACGGTTTTGCTGGTGCAGACACGACTTACCGTCTGCCAATCCGCGTCGTAAACGAATACGCTTGGCACAACCTGTTTGCGCATCAGCTGTTCATCCGTCCTTCTGCGGACGAACTAGCAGCGCACGAAGCAGAGTTTACTGTCATCTACGTGCCGAACTTCAAAGCAAATCCGGCGGTTCACGGAACCAACTCCGAAACTTTCATCGTGATGAGCTTTGAGCAAAAAACCGTATTGATCGGTGGCACCGAGTATGCGGGCGAGATGAAAAAATCGATTTTCAGCGTCATGAACATGCTTTTGCCTGAGCGCAACGTACTGTCCATGCACTGCTCGGCAAACGTAGGCAAAGACGGCGACGTAGCGTTGTTCTTCGGATTGTCCGGTACAGGCAAAACGACTTTGTCCGCTGACCCGAACCGCTTCTTGATCGGTGACGACGAGCACGGCTGGTCCGACAATGGCGTATTCAACATCGAGGGCGGATGCTACGCAAAATGCGTCAAGCTGTCCGAAGAAGGCGAACCGCAAATCTGGAACGCCATCAAATTCGGCACGGTTCTGGAAAACGTAGACGTAGACCCTGTTACTCACGCAGCAGATTACGACAGCACCAAATATACGGAAAATACGCGCGCAGCTTACCCGGTAGAGGCAATCTCCGGCGCAGTGATTCCTGGAGTGGGCGGCCAGCCAAACGTCATCATTTTCCTGACTGCCGATTCGTTTGGCGTTCTGCCTCCAATCTCCAAGCTGAACAAAGAGCAAGCGATGTATCACTTCCTGTCCGGCTATACAAGCAAAATGGCAGGTACAGAGCGCGGCGTAACGGCTCCGCAAACCGAGTTCTCTACATGCTTCGGATCTCCTTTCCTGCCGCTGCATCCGGTTGTTTATGCCGAAATGCTCGGTAAAAAGATCGATGAGCGCGATGTTCAGGTTTACCTCGTAAACACTGGCTGGACTGGCGGCCCTGTAGGTGTCGGACAGCGCATGAAGCTTTCCTACACGCGTGCAATGGTTACCGCAGCTTTGAACGGCGAGCTGGAAAAAGTAGAGTACGTGCAAGATGCAATCTTTGGCGTACACGTGCCGACTTCTTGCCCGAACGTGCCGGCAGAAGTGCTGCAACCGCGCAACACATGGGCAAACAAGGAAGACTACGACAAACAGGCAGCTGACTTGGCTGCACGTTTCATCGAGAACTTCCAGAAGAAATTCCCGAACGCAACGGATATCGCTACGGCAGGTCCAAAAGCGTAAGCGCACCTATACCTATAGCTTGATTGCGAAACCCGTCAGTTTGTCGCTGACGGGTTTTTTTGTGGCAGGCACAGCTTTTCCATTTGACGCGCGATATTTACTCGGGTAAGCTTCCAATGGCAGGCTTTTACACGAGCCATCGGGTGTGGCTTTTTCCATTTCGGGAACAATCTCGGGCAACTGAGGACAAGAAACTTTTTCAGGAATTTGGAAAAGGGTATTGGAAGAAGCGAACTGGGAAAAAATGCTTGGGTGGGTGCCCTATTTGGAAAGGAAATAGGAAGCAAAAGCGTACTTTCTATATATAATGATATAAAAAATACAGATATGTTTCATTCCTTGATTTATAATTATTCTTATTATAAGATAGTTATTGAGAATGGATTGAGAATTTACCAACTCACTTTTGACGTGTATGGAGGGAATTCAGATGACAGCAGTACCGCATTTGCAAATAAAAAACCTTCGCGCCAAGATCGAAGAAAAAGAGATCCTCAAGGGTCTGAATTTGGAAATCAAGGGCGGAGAAGTGCACGCGATCATGGGACCGAATGGTACCGGTAAATCGACACTGGCATCTACGCTGATGGGTCACCCGAAATATGAGGTAACAGATGGCGAAGTGCTGATCAATGGCGACGACCTTTTGGAAATGGAAGTAGACGAGCGCGCACGCGCAGGTCTGTTCCTGGCTATGCAATACCCGTCCGAAATCAGTGGCGTAACGAACTCTGACTTCCTGCGTTCCGCAATCAATGCGCGTCGCGGCGAAGGCAACGAAATCTCCCTGATGAAATTCATCCGCGAGATGGACAAAAAAATGAACACGCTGGAAATGGACGATTCTTTTGCTCACCGCTACCTGAACGAAGGTTTCTCCGGCGGGGAGAAAAAGCGCAATGAAATTTTGCAAATGATGCTCCTGGAGCCAAGCATCTGTATCCTCGATGAGATTGACTCCGGCCTGGACATCGACGCGCTGAAAATCGTAGCCAATGGTGTAAACGAAATGCGTTCCGCTGACCGCGGTTTCTTGATCATCACTCACTACCAACGTTTGCTGAACTATGTAAAGCCTGACTTCGTACACGTCATGATGCAAGGTCGTATCGTGAAGTCCGGTGGTCCTGAATTGGCTGAGCGCCTGGAGGCAGAAGGCTACGACTGGATCAAAGAAGAGCTCGGCATCGAGGACGAAACCGTAAACGCCAACGTGTAGGAAGAAGGAGGCAGCAGTGAAATGAGTGTGGATGTACAGCTCCGCTTCGGTTCCGAAGCGATCACCGAGTACTCCAAAGCTAATCAGGAGCCTGCCTGGTTCCTGGAAAAGCGCCTCGCCGGACTGAAGGCGGCGGGAGAGCTTCCGCTTCCCGCTTTGGAGAAAACGAAGATTGACAAGTGGAATACTGTTGATTTCGATCCGTTTCAAACCACTGCCAAGGTAGCGTCGGCCAATGAGCTGAGCGAATTGGTAAAAGGGCAAATAGATGTGGACAGCGTGAAAAACCTGGTTGTGCAAAAAAATGCCTCCACCGTTTTTCATGCCGTGACAGACGAGCTGAAAGCACAAGGCGTGATTTTTACAACGCTGGCTGACGCTTTGCAAAATCATGGCGAACTCGTTCAAAAATACATGCATCAAGTCATTGCGCAAGACGAGCATAAACTGAGTGCGCTGCATGCCGCAGTTGCAAACGGCGGCGTTTTCCTCTACGTTCCGAAAAATGTAGAAGTAGATGCACCGCTTCAGGTTGTATACGAAATCGCTGGTGACCATGCGCTGTTGGCTCCTCACGTGTTGATCGTGGCAGAAGCGAACAGCAAAGTAACCTACGTCGATACATACGTATCCGGCGAAGGCAAAAGCATGGTAGCGAACAGCATTGCGGAAGTGTTCGTAGGAGCTGGCGCATCCGTGCAGGTAGCTTCCGTGCGTTCCCTGTCCACAGAAGTGCACGACTACAGCTTCCGTCGCGCAATCGTTGATCGTGACGGAAACATGGAATGGATTTTGGGCGAAATGAACGATGGCAACACGGTTGCCAACAATACTACTGTTCTCAAAGGAACAGGTTCGAACGCACTGACCAAGTCCATTTCGGTAGGGACAGGTTCCCAGCGTCAAAACTTGACTTCCCAGGTGCAGCATATCGGAACCCACTCCGAGTCTGACATGGTGAGCAAGGCTGTTATGACAGGTGAAGCAGTCAGCATTTTGAACGGTATCACCAAAATCGAAAAAGGCGCTGAAAAGGCAAACGGTGTGCAGGCGGAAAATATCCTGATGCTGAGTGAAAAAGCTCGTGGCGATGCCAACCCGATCCTTTTGATCGATGAGGATGACGTCAAAGCGGGGCATGCTGCTTCGGTAGGACGCTTCAGTGAAGAGTCCATCTACTACTTGATGTCGCGTGGAATTTCCCGTCAGGGCGCAGAACGTCTGATCATTCTCGGCTTCCTCGATCCGGTCGTTTCCGAGATTCCGGTGGAAGAAGTGAGAAACAAACTCCGTCAGGCGCTTGAAAGGAAGTTAGGCTAATGAACGCCAAGGAGCTTCGGAAATATTTTCCCATCCTTCACCAAGAGGTAAACGGCCATCCGCTCGTTTATCTAGACAATGGAGCAACCTCTCAAAAACCGCTTCCGGTAATTGAGGCGATGGATAAATACTACAAGGAGTTCAACTCCAACGTGCACCGCGGCGTGCACACCTTGGGCAACCGGGCGACAGACGGCTACGAGGGCGCGAGAGAGAAGGTTCGCGCCTTCATCAACGCCCGCGAAGCGGCGGAGATCGTCTTTACGCGCGGTACGACGTCGGCGATCAATACGATTGCCTACGGCTACGCGCGTCTGGTTCTGAAGCCCGGGGATGAGATTGTGACCACACTGGTCGAGCACCACGCCAATTTCATTCCGTGGCAGCAGGCAGCCAAGGCTACCGGAGCGACCTTCAAGTTCATTCCGCTGGCAGAGGACGGTACCGTCACTCTCGAAGCGGTCAAGGAAACAGTAACAGACAATACCAAGATCGTTGCCATTCACCATATTTCCAACGTACTTGGAGATACTACTCCGATCAAGGAAATTGCCCAGATTGCCCATCAGCACGGTGCCCTTTTGTTCGTGGACGGCGCTCAGGGCGCTCCGCACAAAAAAATCGACGTCCAGGATTTGGATTGCGATTTTTACACGTTTTCTGCCCACAAAATGGCTGGCCCTACCGGAGTCGGCGTTTTGTACGGAAAGCGCGAGGTGCTGGAGCAAGTCGAGCCGATGGAATTTGGCGGTGAAATGATCGACTACGTGGATATGTACGATTCTACGTGGAAAGAGCTTCCGTGGAAATTCGAGGGCGGAACGCCGATCATCGCAGGCGCGATCGGACTTGGTGCTGCGATCGACTTCCTGGAAGAAATCGGGATGGAAAACATCGAGCGTCATGAAAAGCACCTGGTGAAATACGCCATGGAGCAAATGCGCGAGATCGAAGGACTGAAAATTTACGGACCGCAGCAAGACCGCAGCAGTTTAATTACATTCAATCTGGATACGGTGCATCCGCATGACCTGGCTACTGTGCTGGACAGCTACGGGATCGCAGTTCGTGCAGGCCATCACTGCGCACAGCCGCTTATGCGCTGGCTGAATGTGACGGCTACCGCTCGGGCAAGCTTCTACCTGTACAACACAGAGGAAGAAGTGGATGTGCTGGTAGCGGGATTGAAGAAGACGAAGGAGTATTTCGGCAATGTCTTCTCTTGATGATTTATACCGCCGCGTGATCATGGACCACTACCAGAAACCGCGCAATCGCGGCAAGCTGGAAGAATCCGACGGACTCATTGTTAATTTGAATAACCCGACTTGTGGCGACAGCATCTCGCTCTCTTTGAAAGTGGAAGAGGGCAAGGTGGTAGATGCGAAGTTTCTCGGCGAAGGCTGTTCGATCAGCATGTCATCGGCTTCGATGATGACGGATGCGGTCAAAGGCATGCCAGTGGAGGAAGCACTTGAACTGGCGCACAAGTTCTCCGAGATGATGCAGGGCAAAGAAATCGACGACTCGATTGATTTGGGTGACATCGAAGCTTTGTCAGGCGTAGCCAAGTTCCCTGCGCGGATCAAGTGCGCCACTCTGGCCTGGAAAGCGCTGGAGCAAGGCATCAAACAGGCAGAGCAAAAATAGCATCAGGTAAGGACATGAATGAAGAAGGAGTGAGCAACGATGGCTAAAAAAGCCCCTGAGATACAGGATTACCAGTACGGCTTTCACGATAAGGACGTTTCTGTATTCCGTACGAAAAAGGGTTTGACCCGCGAGATCGTCGAGGAAATTTCCAAGATCAAAGACGAGCCGGCGTGGATGCTGGAGTTTCGTTTGAAAGCTTTGGATATTTTCAACAGCATGCCGATGCCAAAATGGGGCGGCGATCTGGACGACCTCGATTTCGACAGCATCACCTACTATGTAAAGCCTTCGGAAAAGCAAGGCCGCAGCTGGGATGAGGTGCCGGAAGAAATCAAGGCAACTTTTGACAAGCTGGGTATCCCGGAAGCGGAGCAAAAGTTCCTCGCAGGTGTATCGGCTCAGTACGAATCCGAGGTAGTTTACCACAACATGCAGGAAGACCTGGAAAAACTGGGCGTTCTGTTCTGCGACATGGATTCGGCAGTAAAGCTGTATCCTGACATCGTGAAGGAATACTTCGCGACCGTAATCCCGCCAGCAGACAACAAGTTTGCGGCACTGAACTCGGCAGTATGGTCCGGCGGTTCCTTCATTTACGTGCCAAAAGGCATCAAAGTGGAAACACCGCTGCAAGCTTACTTCCGTATCAACTCGGAAAACATGGGCCAATTCGAGCGTACGCTGATCATCGCGGACGAAGATTCGTTCGTGCATTACGTAGAGGGCTGTACAGCTCCGATCTACAGCACGGATTCCTTGCACTCCGCTGTTGTAGAAATCATCATCAAAGAGCGTGCGCGTTGCCGTTACACCACGATCCAAAACTGGTCCAACAACGTATACAACCTCGTAACCAAACGTGCGGTTGCTTACGCTGATGCAAACATGGAATGGATCGATGGCAACATCGGTTCCAAGCTGACGATGAAATACCCGGCAGTTATCATGAAAGGCCCACGCGCCAAAGGTACGGTTCTTTCCATCGCAGTAGCAGGAAAAGGACAGCACCAGGACGCAGGCGCCAAAATGATTCACTTGGCACCGGATTGCACATCCACAATCATTTCCAAATCGATCTCCCGTGACGGCGGAAAAGTAACCTATCGCGGTCTGGCGCAGTTTGGACGCAAGTCGGAAGGCTCCAAGTCCAACATCAAGTGCGACACGTTGATTCTCGATAAACTGTCCACGTCCGACACGATCCCGTACAACGAGATCATGAACGACAACATCACGCTGGAGCACGAAGCGACTGTATCCAAAGTGTCCGAGGATCAGCTTTTCTACCTGCGAAGCCGCGGCCTGTCGGAAGCAGAAGCGACCGAAATGATCGTCATGGGCTTCATCGAGCCATTCACAAAAGAATTGCCGATGGAGTATGCGGTGGAGATGAACCGATTGATAAAATTCGAGATGGAGGGAAGCATCGGTTAAGCTTGATATTATAGGCTTTTCCTGCTCCTGCGGGGCTGGTTGCCCCATGGTTTCCCCATTTTGGACGTATCTCTCGTAAAGGGCGAACGACTCGTCCTCAATCTTATTAGTGATGTGTAAATACGTGTCCGTTGTGACTTTGACGCTTGTGTGCGTGTCCTAGTCGCTCGGACACGTATTTTATATTTGCGCCGGTTTTGAGAAGATGGACCCGCGCGGGAGTGCCTTAAAGCGTGCGTTTCGATGACAGTTTGCACTTCACTATAAAAAATCCCCCTTGTTAGGGGGATATATCTTAATCAATTTCTGGGAGTAACAATTTCTTTCCTTTCTTACTTTTTTCATCGGTTGTGTACCATTTGCCGTTTTCATTAACTAATTCAAAAGCATTACTTATTCCGTTTGCCTTCTTTTGCAGGATATAGCCTTTTTCTTTTGATTCATGAAGGTAAATCGTAGGTTTAATATCTCCTTCTTCTTGATTATCAAGCACTTTCTTAACCTCATTAAGCAAGGTAAATGTCTTATCTAGTTCTATTGCATCTCGAACAGTAATTATTTTATAATCCGTAAGATCAAGGTTTAAATCATTTGTAATACTTTTCACAGTTTGCGCCTTAAACTCATTAATCGCGTTGTCAACTTTTTGTGTGAATGCTTTGGCTTCCTTGTCACTGGAAGATTTAAGCAATGCCCAATCAGTTTTATCATAATAAACTGAGTCAGTAGAATTCTGAGCATCTTCTAAATCATCTTCACTCAACCATTGGTAATGGAATGACTCAATCTCCCATTCTCCATTTGTTCCAGACTTCCCAGTTGTACTTGTATTGACTTTTGCAGTTAAACTACCACTAGCGTCGTCACTAGTTTTATAGGCACTATTAAAATAAACGTTGCTAGAAACATTGACTAAATATGAAGTTTTAGAAGCTGTGGTGGTTGCCTTGAATGGAACTGAGTATTTTGTCGATGTGTGATTATCTAGGGAGATATAAGAAGAATAATTCTTGATGTAAGCATAAGCACTGCTTGCTGAAAATAATGCAACTCCAACTAACGAAAGTATCGCTACTTTTTTAAACATTAAAACACCTCTTTACCAATTATTTGAAATCATCCTAATTATACCATCTATTACACAATAAGTAATTTCCTGTACTGTTATAATGATATAAATAGGAGGCTGTTTGTAGTGATAGAGTTTTGAGGTTATTTTGATGTGCCGACGATTTTTTTACCAGAACCAAAACTTTGGACCTTGTGAAATAATTAATCTATCTAGCCACGTTTCAAACGTCATTTTTAAATAATGGTCTTCAGTAGTTGAGTAAAGATTTAGGCATTATGAAAACGGTAACGGATGATAATGGCAAGGAATGGGTCTTTAATGAATTTACAAAAAGTACGAAACTTATTGAAGAAATGAGGAAAAAATATGAGGAGGATGTAGCTGGGCCGTTTATTAGCGTACAGGACGAAATTATGCAAGAGTACGCTAAACCTTGCGATACCATTCCGACTATTCTTCTGGATGAGACATTGAAAGAAGGCTATTTCATGTTCAATAGACAGGATGGAGAGACGGTGGCCTTCAAAATCAAGTATGACAAAGGGTCATGGCAATACGAACTGCGAAAATAATCTAAAATTTGTTTCAATTCAGAGCACCTGAAAGGGTGCTTTTTTATTTCCTCCTAACTTTTTCACAATCATACATTTGTCCGAATAATAGAAAAGCCCTACCTCGGACTCAAAATCCGAAGCAGGGCTTCCGCGCTTATGTTGTCGCTTTTTCTGTTACTTGATCCAGCAGTGTAGCATGATCCAAGACTAAAAAGCATTCTAGTGGCACGATTCTTTTTTAAAGAATAGATTTTTCGGATTTCCCATTAATTGATACACAATAACTAAAAGAATAATATGTAATATATTGTAGAAAAATGCAAAAAACATATAATTGAAAAATTTAGTATTTATTGGTATATTTTAAATCGTGCTGTTTTTATTATTATTAAAAAGGAGAGTTACCATGAATTTGTTTAAGAAATCAATCTTGTTAGCATCGTGTTTAGGAGCTTTTTTTGCTTTGGGTTATGGTTTTGCAGAAGCAAGTAATGCTGATGTTGCATTTGCAAAGTGGGACCCTAATAAGGATTATGAATACACATTGGATAAATCAATCACTAAAAGTGAGAGAACTGCGATTATAACAGCTGATAACCAATGGAACAATGTTGATGATCCCGTCTATTATCTAAAGGAAAGTCCTGTAAAAACAGACATTGCTTCGTCAAAAAAAGATGCGATAAACATAATCTACACAGCCTCTCTTGGGACTACTGGTGGTAAACTTGCCGAAACAAGAGCTTATATCAACCGTTATGACTATGTTATCGAAGCAGATATAGTAGTCAACGAATCTTTTGCCTATTCGACCGGATCTAAACCTGATTCAAATACATTCCACCTACGAACCATCATGACTCACGAAATGGGACATGTACTTGGGATTGGTCATTTAGCAGATAAACCGGCTGTTATGTATGCAACTTTAGATAAGGATCAAGTGAAAATTCCTCTCTCAAAATATGATAAAGATGCTTATGTGATTAACCACTCTAAATAGCATCTAGGATTAAAAATAACAGGAGGTAAAAATAATGAAAATGAACATTAAAAGCGGAATAATCGCTTCTTCTATGATTTTAGCTTTTGGCCTTGGTTATGTGGTTTACGACACATATAATGTAACCAAGTCAACAATTCGTGTTGAAGGTACGTTAATCGAATTATCACCTGAGGAACTGGCTGCAGCAAGTTCCTTAATCATTGAAGGTAAAATTAATCACATTACACAGCCACAATGGAATACAGAGGATGGAAATGAGCCAGAAGTGATTGAGGATGCAGATGCAATTTATCGAGATATCACAATAAAAGTAAACAAAACGCATAAAGGTAAGGAATTAGACGAAGTCGTAGTTCGTGTTTACGGTGGAGAAACAGAAAACGTAATTATGGATATGGAAAATGCACCAGAATTTACTGAAAACGAGAAAGTCCTCCTATTTCTAAATGTTGATGATTCACCAGCGAACAAAACAAACTCTACTGATCACTATGCAATAGTGGGTTCCTACCAAGGAAAATTTAAAGTTAAAAATGATAAAGTTGACAATAAAAGAGAGAAATTCCAATTAAATGAGATAGTCGACATAATTGAAAGTCATAAAGATGACAAAAATCCTTTGCAGCAGTAAATCATGACGTTTTAACAGGAGTAACCCGCTAGTTGAGAATCTAACTAGCGGGTTACTCTCTTTTTACAAAAGTTCATATCGACAGGTCATTCTCTTTTCTTTATGAACTCCTTGGATTTGATGCATTACTCATATCGTAAAAACAAATACATGTGAGAGCATAACTAACAACAAACCCAGAACACCCGTGACAAAACCCCCACCAAACCCGTACATAACAATGACACGAAACAAAAAAAAGAGAGGCATGATCGCCTCTCTTTTCACAACGATTACCAATCCGGCTCCACCAGATAAGGCTTCGCTTTTGGCTTTGCAGCGGCACTGACGTCTTCTGATACGACGGGCGAGGAAAAGAACAAGACAAGAGCAAGAATCCAAAGAATCTTTTTCATGAAGCTTTCCTCCTTTTCTATGTTTATATAATATTATCACATATATCTTCAAGGATTTCCATATTTTTGAAAGATAGATTTTTGTTGTTTGTGCGATGGTGGCGGAGGAACAGGCGGATGCCATCGATGACCTCGGAGGTTGTGCCCAGTTGTTTGAAATATTTGATGCTTTCGCTCAGGCTGTGAAATCCTTGATCGAACTTCTCCAGCGAGATCAAGCAGAGTGCCTTGCGCCTGTAGTATTGCGCCAATGTTTTCATTCGATAAGGATGTTGCGGCGTGGCTTCCGGGAGAAACTGATCTTCCGATTCGATCAGCCGCAAAAGCTCGTCTGTTTTTCCAGCCTCCAGGTAAGATGCCATGAGGTCGACGACGATGGATATCCGCCCTTCTTTTTTCGCCTCCTGCAAGCAGACGCGGAACAACTCGATAGCCTCCTCGTGCTGGCCTTTTTTCGCCAAGAGGGTGGCGCGAAAATGATTTTTGCGAAAATCGGCGTATTGGCTGTTCTCGTATTCTTTCAAGTAGATGGCAGCGACGTGGATGTCTCCGAAGTAGACACATGAGTTGAACAGCGAGATGTAGGCCGATGCTTTTTGCTTGCTATCCGTCCGATCCTCGCGCAAGCCCAGCCTGCATAACTCGATGCTTTCGTCGTGCAGTCCCAGAATGTTGGCGTGAACACCCATTTTGTAATAGTAGTCGATGCGATCTTCTGTATAGAGATGCTCGGTGTAGAGGAGCAGCTCCTTCCCGCGACGATACGTTTCCTCGAAACGGGAGAAGTCGTCTCGTTCGATCAAATACCGTTCATACAGGGCGCTGGCGAGATAGGATGGTATGCCCCGACTTCTTGTGAATGTAATAATCGAATCGCATAAAATACGTTTGATTCGCTTGTTCTCCGTATCTCTGGCGGTGCCGTCGATATGATCCAACGCTCTGAATGTATCAATCCGGGGAGATTCCAAATAGCGAATGGCAACTTTCGCGACAAGTGCTTCCCAGCCTTCCCGAATCACCTCTGCCAGGACAATTTCCAGCGTTTTCGGATGATAGGTCGTGTCTACAAAAGCGTTTATGATCGTGCTAGGCGCTATATCCATAGCGTCCGCTATTTTTTTCCACGTGGTATAACTGGGCCGCTTCGTCTCCCCCGATTCAATGGAGGATAAGGTACTTTTGCTGACCCCGGACATTTCTGCGAGATCTGAAAGAGATAGATTGCGTCGACTACGATGGCTGCTAATGAGTTCACCTAATGAAAGCGACACCACACCGAGCCTCCTTTTCCATTATCTGTATCTATACCCACTTTACCACAAAATAAATTGGACGGGTCAATAAATTTCCAGTATAGGCAAACGTATCAGAAAATAAAAAGGGGGAGGGAGTCTTTGCTGAGAAGACACCCGGCTGTTCCCTTGCGGACTGTACTTTGAAGTTGGTTATACTCGCAAATTTTCGATTTCCTCATATTGACAATTTAAATTTACAGATGTAATATTATCAACGTATCGTTTACAACTGTAAATTTAAAGGAGTGAATGCGTGGGAGAATTGCCGAAAATATCTGAATCGGAACCAGAAAACATGAAAGAGATTTGGAAGAGAAGCCCGATCACGGCTGAGCAGATTGCGATTTATTTGTCCGACTCCAGCGAGTGGAGCGACCAGGCGGTTCGATAGGGTGATCGAACTTTTGCAACAGGTGCTACAGGAGAAGAAAGAGAAAAAGGAAACGGTTCTCAGACCTAAGCAAAGGCTGGAAACTATAAAAAGAGGGAAAAGACATGGATATGGTAGTTGACGTTTTTTTATGGTTCTTTTATTCCACACTGACCGCGAGCGTTGTTGCCTTGCTGGTGATGGCTGTGCAAAAAATGTTTCATCGCCGCATGAGTGCACGCTTTCGCCATTTGCTGTGGATGATCGTCTTGCTTCGGTTGCTGCTTCCTGACTTCCCTGACAGCCCTGTCAGCATGTTTCACGGACTGCCATATGCTTCCGACATAAAAAGAGCTGTTCTTGCGCTAAATCCTTTTGCGGACGGGCAAACGTCCAAGGAATTACCACAAAACAGCCAAGAGAATGTATCTACTCCAAACCATTTTACCACGATGAACGAGAAAAATCATGGGATCGCGAAGCCTGTTCTTTCCGAACAAGCTCAACAGCAACAAGCCCCTGCTGCATCCCGGCATGGTCTTGCCTTGCAATTGATTTCACTGGTGTGGCTGATCGGCTCCGTGACGATCATCGCCGCATTGTTCGCCTATACGCAAAAAATAAAGAGACGGTTTCGGACATACAACCGGATTACGGACGAGCAGACTCTGGCTGTCATGAACAATTGCCGCCGGAAGTTCCGCATCAGGCAGCCGATTCCTTTGTATACGGGAAGCGATTCGATCGGCCCGTACGTTTTCGGAATACTCGCTCCGCGGGTGTATTTGCCACAAGCGATGGAAAAGGAGTTGGACCATGTTCAACTCGCCCACGTTCTGGCGCATGAGGTAGCCCACGTAAAAAGACGGGATACACTGTGGAACACGCTGAGCGTTTTGGCGTTGGCGATTCACTGGATGAATCCGTTTGTCTGGTTGTGCGTCAAACAGATGAAGACAGACGGAGAGCTTGCGTGTGACGCATGTGCGCTGGAAGTTTTGGGAGAAGCCGAAGCGATCCCTTATGGACTGACCATGATTGAGTTTCTCAAGCATGCATCGACGAAACAGAGCCGGCAACCGTTGCTGTTCTTTTTCGAATCGAACGATAAAAAGGAAATTCTCAGGAGGATTACGATGATCCAATCGTTTAAAAAAGGCTCTTACCGCTTGTCGGCAATCGCTGTCGTGTGCGTCGTTTGCATCGGGACAGCGGCGTTGACCCATGCGGCCCAGCCGGGAGCAGGAACCATACAGGAGAGCCATGCTGTGAGCAGTTTGGCGGCGAACAAAAAGGAAGTGCTGGTTGATGCGCCGATTCGAAGCTATACGGAATTGGAGAGAGCAGTCAAGGTCGCGGATTTTCCGTTTAAAGTTCCCGCTGCTTTACCAAAAGGCTATATGTTACTAGGCATCGATGTAGGACCTGAGGATGTCATGAAGCACGGATCAGACGAGAACAAACATACAGGCAAAAAACGGACAATGGTCCGCATGTATTTGCAAAAGATGGGAAATGACGGAGAGCATGATTACATTGACGGCGGCCTGGAAATTACCGCAATCCATGGCGGAGCGGGGCTGGATGCCGCTTACACGGAAATTGTCAAAGAAGAAGAGCTGGGCTGGCCCATCCGGGACGGCAGCATCAAAGAGATGAAAAAGGAAACGCTGAATGTACAAGGAGTGAATGTGCTAAAGGCGGCTGCCCACAGGGAAAAGGAAGTGGACAAATACAGCGTCTGGCTGGATAACGGCGTACAGTATCGCATCCATAATCGCCTGGATGGCGTTCTTGGAAAAGACATCACAGATGCCGATTTCGCCAAAATGATCACTAGCATGACAGCTCCTGATCAGCAGGCCTACAAACAATACACCTCGCAACGAAAAGGCGCGTCCCGCGATATTTATGACACCGACGATTTGCAGCAAGTGCAAAAAGCGATCGGATTTGCACCCAAATTTCCCGTTCAGCCCCTCGGGAAGTATCGGATCGAACGTGCTCAACTTCAACCAGCAGCAATTTATCTAGGGGAGAAGGACGGCAAGGCAAGTGAAAGCCAGCTGCTCAATATGGAGTACATGGGAGCGGACATCAACCAGGAAGGGATTTACCAATTCTGGTTTGTGCAGTTCAAAGACGCTAACTTGTTGGAGCAGTTCAAAAAAACCGGAATGGTCCTGGACGGCTCCACAGAGAAACGTACAGGAAAAGCCAGTTCTGTCTCCATTGCTGGAAAAGAAGTGATCAAAACAGAAGTGCTTCAGGAGAATGCCTCTCCACAGCTGCTTCATGTCAGCTACACTTGGGCAGAGCAAAATGCATACTACGCAATCGGATTTAACCTGGTCAAATCGAAGAACAATCCTGATTGGGACAAGAATATCGATCAATCTGCGCTGGTGGAATACTTGATGAAGCAACAAAAGATGAACCTTGCCGATCCGAAGTAAGGCAGGAGAAAAGGGGCGTCGACCTGGACGCTCCTTTTTCAATGAACAAACACTTAACCTTGGATAGTGGAGGGGAAATGATGATTTCTCCTACAATAATCGTGCCCGTTGTAAAATTTTTCTTATCCGCTGATGGAACGCCGTGTGCGATGAAAGTCGCCCGCACGGTGTAGGCTCGAACAAAACTCCCGCGCAAAAGATGGGAGCAAGTCGAGAATAGCGGATTGCCGGCACCTGCTTTGAACGTTGTGCTCAAAAGCAACGGCATGTTTGAAATCGCGTTTGCCGATAACTTGAATTGGCGCGAGAACATTTTCCGTATCCGCAACAAAACAGAAAACAGGATCATCGCTGAGAGTGACATCGATACGACACAAGCCGGAAAAATCATGATGAATCAGTCGAACTACGTCTATGAGCCGGGGAGATACGAATTTGTCATTTCCGCAACAGGCTACCAGGATGTGACAGTCGAGATTGACATGGCTCCGCCAGTGGCGCCCCCTGCCTTAACAGGGACGGTCGTGAGTGAGCATGAATTTCACATCACGTTTTCGGACGATCCAAGCTGGCGCGAACACATCACGAAAGTATGGGATCGCTCGAACGAAAGATGGATTGACGGATTCCGGCTGGATACCACTCAGCCAGGAAAAGTTATCATGAATGTTCAGGGAAGAAACTATGCGCCTGGTACGTATGAATTTGCTATCACGGTAGACGGATACACGAATGCCATCGTGGAGTTTGAGGTCATAGAACGTCGATAATGTTGTGCATGAAAGCTCCATCAGCGGCCCCCGGGAAAAGTCCGGGGGTTTTCTTTTGCCGAAAAAGGCTTGCCGGGATTGCGATGAAAGCCGCAATGGGACGCACCGTGAGCAAAAAAACAGCCAAGCGGGACATATTCGCCCCGCTCGGCTGTCGACTGAAAAAGACTATTGCCTGCTTTGCAAGCGGCAAGACAGCTCATCCAAGGCTTGGATAATCGATAATAATTGCTCGGAAGTGGAATCGAGCTGATCGGCTGATTGCGCGGAAAGCGTGACCTGTTGCTCGATTTTTTGCAGTTGGGAAACCATGCTGCCAAGCGAATGATTGATTTCTTTGGAAGAAGCGTTTGACTTGTCCGCGAGCTTGCGCACTTCATCGGCGACGACGCCAAAGCCGCGCCCGTGTTCTCCCGCTCGCGCCGCTTCGATGGCTGCATTCAAGCCCAGCAAATTCGTCTGCACAGACACATCGGATACGAAGCCGCTCAATTTCTCGATTTCTTCGTTTTGCTCTTTGAGCACGCGCATGGATTGGGCGATCTCTTCATTGTATACGGCAAGATTGGTTGCAGACTCGGCAAACACAGAGGAGATGCGCAACGCTTCCTGGGTAGTCGTGCTTAACTCGGCAGCCATTTGCTCCATGTTCTCGCGGTAGATCGCATTTTCGCGCATAGTTTCGCCTATGTATTGTTCCAGAATGATCGCGGAATCAAAGAACACCCTTTTGGACAGCGCCTGGTAAAAGGCATCCGGATCGCTGAGGGAGTGCAGCCTTTGGGAAAACAGCCGCAAATAAAGAGAATAGCCCCCCAAAAACCAGGAAGCGGACAAACCGATTCTGGCATGAGTGGAGCCGATCCGTTGGCGACTTGTGATGTAGTGGGCGTCGATGACATTGCTCGTCAGCGATTCCACGTAGTCATACTGCATGTTTTTCAGTCTGTCGACCGCTGCATTCGCCTGTATCAACTTGCGCAGATGCGAATGCTTTTCCAGTTCTTCGTAAAAACAGTCAACAATTTCGTGCAGGTGAGTCTGGACGTACTCTTTGTGACGAGCTAACAAATCCAGATCCGCCTCCGTCAAAGCGTAAAAATCCAGTAGTTCTCTCCACTTCTTTTCTACTTCAATCAATGCTGCCGACCCCTTTTTCTTGTCTGATTGTCTGATAGGTTAAGAAAACACTTTTCAAATTTTACCAGAAAATCTATAGGAAAATGCGATGATTTTGTGAATACTTTGCATAATGTTCCGCTGCTGAAAGAAATTGGGGAACATGTACATTCGTTTGGGGCAATGATAAAATAAATAGGTATGGTCAAGGGGCTGGATCGGAAATAAGATACGCTCAGTATGCTTGCGATTCGGAGCATGCTTTTTTCGGGTGAACCGCACATTTTTTTCTTGTTGAAGCGAGGATATACATATGCTAGTAACAGGGCAACTGATCGATCATTGCGAGCGTTTTTTCGGGTGTCGGGGAGAATTGTATCAGCTCGAAGCGGCGGATGTGCTGATTGCGGTTTATCCGGCATCGCGCAGGCGCGGATGGTGGACATACGTGACGCTGGAGTTGCACAAGACCGGAGCGAGCGAATGCATGCTGTATTCCTATCAGTTTCAAAAAGGAATGATCGCGCATCTGGCGACGATTGCGTCGGCGGTGATCCGTCAGTGGGAACAGGAGCAGAAGCGCGTGCAGGCAGGAGAGCTGTTCAAGCTGGAAGAGGCGATTGTCGAAGGCTCTGTGCTGAATCACGCCGTGCTTACCCCCGCCTATTTTGAAGAGGTCGGCTTTGAATATTATACGAACGGCGCCGACGTCATCCGCTTCATGATGCTGCATGCGATCGCAGAATCGGAAGCCGGGTATGTCGAGCGTTTTGGACTGGATGCCTTGCAGGAATGTTTTGCGCACTCCGGTGTCGATTCCCTGCATGTTATGCGTACCCCTGCCATCTGAGAAGGGAGCGAGCGGGATGAAAGAAATACGTTTGCGAGTCACAGTAGTGGTCTGGCACGAAGGAAAAGTGCTGGTGATTCGGGAAAAGGGCAAAAACGGAACCTGTTACAGCTTGCCGGGTGGAAATGTGGAGTATTTGGAAGCCATCCCGGACGCCACGAGGCGGGAAGTATGGGAAGAGACCGGACTGCTGGTCGAAATGGAGCGTCTGCTCTGGGTGGACGACCGGATTGATCAGGAAGGCACTGGCAAGCATACGGTGGGGATTGCTGTCCTCGCCAAGCTGGTGGGAGAGGACAAGACGCCGATTCCCGGCGGGCTGGAGGACGAAGAGATCGATTGGGCAGGCTGGGTGACGCTGGAGGAGTGGCGAACGTTGCCACAGTATCATAGCGCGCGGCCCGATCAGGTTTTGCAAGCGTTGAGCGATCCAGTCTATCGCCCGGGATATATGGGAAACATGCTGGATCAGACGAATTGACCAGTTGGCTAATGGAACGATAGCAGCAAAAGCACCGTCCTTTTCATCGGGGAGCGGTGCTTTTTTATGCGCAGCAGACAAGATGCCTGTGAGCTTGGTGGAAAGGAGTCGCTGCCTGCTGTTTGTGGGCGGTGCTTTTTTATGTGCAGCAGACAAGATGCTTGTGAGCTTGGCGGAAGCAGTTGTTATCTGCTGTTTGTGGACGGCGCTGGCTGTTTTACGGTGACAGAGGCATTTTTTCCTTTGGCAACAGCGAGCACGACAATGACGGTCGCCAGCACGGCTCCCCATGTAAAAGGCTCGGAGAGAAGCAGCCAGGAGGCGATAATCGACAAAAACGGCTGGAAGTATTGGGTCTGGCTGACGCGGGCGACGCCGCCAAGCGCAAGGCCGTGATACCAGGCAAAAAAGCCGAGAAACATGCTGACGACGCTGATGTAGCCAAAGCCAGCCCAGACGGTCCAGGAGGCATGCTGCAATTCCGTCAGGAGCGGACCCGCGATCGGCACGACGAGAAACGGGAAAGCGATAATCAACGACCAGCTGATCACTTGCCAGCCGCCAAGCGTTTTGGAGAGCTGCCCGCCGACGGCGTAGCCGATGGCAGCGGACACGACGGCTCCGAGCAACGCGAGGTCAGCCCATTGCAAGGCGCCAAACCCGGAGAGAACAGCGTAGCCGATAATCGTCAGGCACGCGACTATGCTGGAAAGCCAGTACGTTTTTCCCGGGCGCTCTCCGGCAAAAAAGGCGGCTGCGCCTGCTGTTGCGAGCGGCAGCAGGGCGATAATGACCGCGCCGTGGGTAGCGGGCACGCGCTCCATTGCCCATGAGGAGAAAAAAGGAAAGCCGATCACCACGCCAGCGGAAACGAGGACGAGCTGGCTGAATTGGGCCAAGGACGGCAGCGGAACGCGCTTGAACACGAGAACTAATGCAGCCAAGATGGCAGCGATCAGCGCACGGCCAAGTCCGGCCGATGCGGGCGAGAGCGCAGTGACGACCACTTTTGTCACAGGCAGGGTGAGGCTGAAGCTGCATACGCCGAGCAAGCCGTATAGCATGCCCGCCTTTTCCAAGGTCATGCCGCCGTCAGGCTTTGCGTGTGCGGGCGTGTCTTGCGCCCGTTTTGTGTGTGCTTCCTCAGGTAGAGAGTCTGCTTTCATTTGTGATCCCGTCCTTTGTTGATGAGAAATGCGAACAGTGTGCTTTCAGCTTAGTAGAGGACGGATGGGAACGGTAGGGCCAATTGGCAGCAGGATGAGTAGGCCAATTTGTCGAAGCAATGGAAAAAAAGACGGTGAAGAGGCGGGAGCGAGATGGAGTGGAAGCCTGACAAGCTTGCGGGGATTCCGGTGTATCAGCAAATTGTGAAAAGATTGGAGCAGCAAATCGTATCCGGGGAGCTGCAGCCAGGCGCTTCTTTGCCGCCCGAGCGGGTGTTGGCGAGAAGATTCGGCGTAAACCGGGGAACGGTATCAGCGGCATATGAGGAATTGCGGGCAACAGGGCTGTTGCAATCGTGGCAAGGAAGCGGTACATGGGTCAGCCGACATTTGTGGGGAGTCCAGCAAATGCCGAACTGGTACAAATACACGAACGGAGGCGCATTTTTGCCTGCCTATCCGCTTGCCAAACGCATCCAGGATGCTTGCCTGGATTCCTCGATCATTAACCTGGCGAAAGCAGAGCTGCATACGGCGATGATTCCGTCTATGTCTGCCGAGCAGTTGGGCGGTTTGAAGCATATGCACCTGGAGCTTGGCTACGCGCAGCCAAAAGGAGATCCGGGACTGCGGGCCGTGCTGTCCGAGCATTTGGCGCAGCATTACGGGATCAAAGCGGACAGCGAGGAAATTTTGGTGACCTCCGGGGCGCAGCAGGCGCTGCATCTGATTACGCAGTGCCTGTTGAATCCGGGCGATGCGGTCGCGATGGAAGGGCCGTCTTACTCGTATTCCTTGCCGCTGTTCAGCTCGGCCGGGCTGCGGCTGTTTCGGCTGCCGCAAGACGAGCAAGGGATCATCCCGGAGGCACTGGTTGCTTTGCATCGAGAACAGCGGATCAAAATGGTTTTCGCCAATCCGACATACCATAATCCGACCGGAATTGTGATGAGTGAACCGAGGCGGGCGCAGCTTTTGGCCGCGTGCCAGGAATTGCGGATTCCTTTGGTGGAGGATGACGCCTACGGGGCGCTCAGTCTGGCAGGAGCGGCACTTCCTCCGCGACCGATCAAGGCGATTGACCAAGCGGGACATGTGCTTTACGTCAACAGTGTGTCCAAGACGGTAGCTCCGGGGCTGCGGATCGGCTGGCTGGTGGGGCCGCGTTCTGTCGTGGAGCGGCTTGCTGACGCCAAGCAGCAGATGGACTTCGGCACAAGCAGTATCTCGCAGCAGCTTGCGCGTCATTTTTTGCAGGAAGCAAGCTGGCAGGAGCAAATAAACAAACTCGCCATTTACTTGCGAGAGCAGCAACAGGCGATGAACGCTGCTTTGGAAACCGAATTGCAACAATATGCTGCCTGGAACAGACCAGCGGGCAGCTATCACATCTGGTGCCAACTGCATGAGCCGCTAGAGGAACAGGAGCTGCTGGATCGTGCAATCCGGGAGGGAGTCGTCTTCACTCCGGGCGGGGTGTATGGTGCCGAGCCGGGCTGGCTCCGGCTGACGTATTCGTGGGAAGAGCCGGACAAAATCAGGGAAGGGATTCGCCGCCTGAAAAAGGTGCTTCAAATGAGCAAGCGATAAGGAACGTACCCCTGGACCATACTAGGAAAATCACACCAGGATGGAAAAGGGGGAGTACGATGGGATTTTCGCTTGTTATCGGATTTCTCGAATCCCTGACCTCTTATTATTTGGTCATCTTGCTTTTGGTGGTCGGCCTGATTTTGCGTTTTCGGTACTATGTCGCCTACCGCAATCGTCAGCTGACCCGTGATGCGGCCTTTGCCAAAGGGGGCCGGCTACCTTTTGCTGATCTTGTCAGGAATCGTGCTTGTCGCCCATTTCATTGCTATTTGAATTGGCCGTAACGGCGGATGAACGTTTGCACGTCTATGCGGATTTCTGCTTCTTTGAACAAGGCATCCCACTCATGTTTGTGGGCTTTCCAGTAAGCATACTGAAATCTGCGGAACTCTTCGCCGAAGCCGAAAATATCGATCCCGTGTTTTTGCTGCATCATGGCGATCAGCTTCTCCACTCTCTGCTTGAGCGCATGATTGATCTGCTCCTCTTTTTTCTTGATTTTCTCCATGGTAGGCTTATTGCCAAAGCCGTCTTCTGCGATATTGCCCTCTCCGCGAATCAAAAGGGTAATCACGGGCTTTCCGTTTTCGACCGATGTTTTCACGGTGGAACGGGCGCCCTTTACTTCCATTGTGATGAAAGAGGGCCGTTCATCCGCGTCCGTTAGCTTGACGATCACCTCATCGCCTTTCGAAAACGTTCCGTTAATCCAGCGGAGCGTTTTTATTTCATGATCGCTTAGCCAGCCAATCAGTCGGTCTCCTCTCATGATCGCGCCTCCCGCCATTTTCACCTCGTTTTGCTCGACTCGAATAGCGGGGAGGATGCTGTTTTCTCCGTTGTGGAAGTTGCGGGAAAATTCCCCGATGGATGTGGTCGCAGGCAATCTGGCTGTTTTCGACTCTCCTTCTTCCGTCAGCTTGCTAATGTAGCGACCAGGCAAGGGCATCAGCCGCGGTTTGACATAAAGAGCCTCTTTTGCCTTTCCTTTGGCGATGATCAGCTTGATTTTGCGGCGCGACTCGTGATCGCGGTAAAAGAGATCCAATGACCTGTCGATGCCTTCCTTCGCCAGCTCCTCCCCGATAATGATTGCCTGCAGATGCTCATAGTACGGCTGTCTCGCCACGCGCGTCGCCATCAGGCGAATGCACTCAAAAATCGACGGCCCGGAGGAAGTCGGATTCCAGACGGGAGAGACGTTCGGCAAGGATACTTTGCCGGACAAGGCGCGTGGCTCGACCAACTGGGCGGTAAATTCATAATAAGACCGTTTCTGTTCTTTTTGCACGTTCTTGTCAATGCCAGCAGCCAACACAAACAGTCGATCTTGAATTTCCACCCTGTCCCAGCATCCGGTGAGCAAGACTGGCAGCATGAGGAGTGCGAACAGACGGGAGACGGGACTTTTTCTCATGCGCGTGCCTGCCTTCTTGCTTTCCATTTGTACATGAGGCAGAGACAAGGCGGAATGACGATAATCAGGCCGAAGCCAAGGTAGCTGGACCATTTGCTCCATTCGTCCACTTCCAGCGTGTTGCGTGGCAGGACGGCAATCAAAAACACGATAGGCATGAGCAGCAAGGCAATGACTCTGTGCTCCTGGAGCTTGAGCAAGCGGGAGGCGATCAGACTGGCACAAAAATGAAACATGACGATCGTGGTGATGGCAAAAGGAATCCAGACCATCATCATGATGGAATCGAGCCTTTCGATGAAAGCGCCAGGCACCTCAATATTTTTAATGATCGCCAGCGTAGGGTATTCAACCAGCGTAACTTCATGACCGCCTAACACGGCAAGGCAGAGGGCTGTGACCAGCGTGTACAGAAAAAGAGTAGCGGCAACTCCGATCAGGGCGCTTTTTTGCCCGAGGGCTGGTTTTTCCATGAATGGCTGAATGAACAGCAAAATCTCGAATCCGAGATAGGAAAAAAAGGTGGTCGGAAAGGCGTGCAGCAACGGAGCGATCCCGTCACCCATGATGGGGAGCAGGCGGCCGATGTCGGTGTCGCGGACGGTTTGGGTCAGGACGAGCAGCAAAATCAACACCGCAATCGGCTGAATCACCTCGTTGAACCGGGCAATGGCATTGACTCCGTGCATGATCAAATAGGTACTCACACTGAGCATGCCGATAATGACCACTTCTATAGGGGTTTGGTCGAGCAAAAACAGCTTGGTTACATCGGCAGAGATGCGGACGACTGTCCCGACGAACATCAAAAAATAGACCAGAAAAGCAAGCAAGGTCACCAGGCCGAGAAAGCGGCCGAACAGAAAAGGACCGTATTCAATGATCCCTTTCCCGGGGAATCGCGACCCGACATAAGCCATCATCGATACAGCGACCATCGCAACCAGGCCGGAAACCATGATGACGATCCAGCTGTCGACGCCAGCCTTGTTCCCGACAGTTTCCGGCAAGGACAAAATACCGACTCCCACGATTGCGGCAAACAACTGTACGGTTATTTGTGGGGCAGTCAGCTTGTCTTTGATCACATCTACCATCCTTTCTTTCGTTTGTGCAGATCCATCCGCTTTTTATCTTGCGGGTGCAAAATTTCCGGCCTGTCCCGCAAATAAGGCAGTGGTGCCCGGACAAACATGTCTTTCCAGTCGCTCGGGCGGTAGGGAACGAGCGGAGAAAAGTAGTTGATGCCAAACGATTTTAATGAAACCAGATGCGCGAGAATAGCAAGAATGCCGAGGATAAGACCGAACAGCCCGAGGCTGCCTGCGAGCAGCATCAGGGGAAAGCGTAGCAGACGCAGGGCGATGGCCCCGTTGTAGGCAGGCACGAGAAAGGATGAGATCGCGGTGATGGCTACGACGATCACGAGTACCGGACTGACGATCCCGGCTTCAACGGCTGATTGTCCGATGACCAGCCCGCCGACAATGCCGATCGTCTGGCCCATGATCTTCGGCAAGCGCAGTCCGGCTTCCCGCAGCATTTCCAGCGTCGCTTCCATGAAAACGGCTTCCAGGAACGAAGGAAACGGCACCTCCGCCCTGGCTGCGGAGATGGTGAGCGCAAGCTGGGTTGGAATCATTCCCGGATGGTAAGAAATAAGCGCAATGTACAAGGAAGGCAAAATCAGGGCAATACTGGCACCGGTTATGCGGATGATGCGGATTGCCGACCCGATCATCCAGCGCTCGTAATAATCATCGGGAGCCTGGAACAGCATCGAAAAGGTGACGGGCACAATCAGCACGAAGGGAGAACCGTCGACGATGATCGCGATGCGCCCTTCCAGCAGCATGTGCAGCACTCTTGCCGGGCTTTCTGTGTATTGTGTCTGCGGAAAAGGCGAATACCAGCTGTCTTCAATCCACTGCTCCACGGTTCCGCTATCCATGACGCCATCGATATCCATGGTCGACAGACGAGTTTTCACTTCATCGAGAATAACCGGATTGACGATCCCGTTTATGTACGCCAACGCGACTTTTGTTTTGGTCCGCCGGCCTATTTGCCGGATGTCCACTTTCAATTCCGGGTCAGGATAGCGGCGGCGGATCAGCGAGAGGTTGGTGCTCACGGATTCCACAAACCCGTCGCGGGGGCCGCGAAGCGAACTCTCATTTTCGGATTCCTGAACGTTGCGCGTCTCCATCCCGGTTCCGTTTGCGACATACAAGACTTGCTCTGCATGGCTGTAGATTACGAGATTGCCGTATAAAATCGCTTCGATGGCTTCTGGAGTTGTCTCCAAAGTATGAAAGGGGAAGCGGCAGGCTGGATCGGCCAACTTTTCCACAATTTCATCCTGAATATAGTTGGCCTCGACCAAACACTCTAAATAACATACCGTGTAGACATTTTCTCCGATCCGCAGCTGTTGCTGGACGTAATCGGAGCTGCCGCTCATCTGCTCGGCCAGTTCCTGTTCCCAATTCACGATCAAGCCCTCCTGAAAAGGAATACGAGTAGTGTTCAACAAGCGCCCAAATATATGCAGGGCAACCATTGCAAAAGGGCGGAATCGGAGTATAATAAAACATATATTTCGCTAGGTAAACATTTTTGGTGGAGGCAAATTTCTATATTTTTTTGACCAAGAGTTGCCTTGGGGCAAAAAAGGTGACTTGATCCACAAATTGAGGTGAAGGGTTATGCTATCCAGATCAAACTCAGGCGAAGCTGCCCAAAATCAGCAAGCATGGAGAAAAGAGGCGGATGGGCCATCGTTGCCGGAAGTCCACCGCTCTATGAAAGTTCCGACCAAAGGCTCGTGGGTTCGCAAGTTTCTAGCTTTCGCTGGCCCCGGCTATCTCGTGGCGGTCGGCTATATGGACCCGGGCAACTGGGCGACGGATATTGCGGGCGGCTCCCTTTTCGGCTACTCCTTGCTCTCCGTTATTTTGCTATCGAACCTGATGGCGATCTTGCTGCAAGCGCTGGCTGGAAAGCTGGGGATTGTGACAGGAAGAGACTTGGCGCAGGCATGCCGGGATCACTACAGCAAGCCGGTAGCCATGGGACTGTGGGTACTGTGCGAGCTTGCCATCGCGGCGTGCGACCTGGCAGAAGTCATCGGGGCGGCAATCGCCCTGAATTTGCTTTTCGGAATACCGCTCGTGTACGGTGTGTTGATTACCGCGCTTGATGTCATGATCGTCCTGTTTTTGCAAAACAAAGGATTCCGCTATATTGAAGCGCTCGTGATTGCCCTGATTGCGACGATCGGTGCTTGCTTCGCATTCGAGATGTTTTGGTCGCAGCCGGACATCGCCGGGATTCTCGGCGGCTTCATCCCCAGCACAGAGATTGTGAAAAATCCGGAGATGCTCTACATTGCGATCGGGATTTTGGGGGCGACGGTCATGCCGCACAACTTGTACTTGCACTCGTCCATCGTGCAAACGAGACAGTACGACCAGACGACGTTGGGGAAAAAGGAAGCGATCAAATACGCAACGCTCGATTCGACGATTGCCCTGGTGTTCGCCATGGCGATCAATGCAGCGATCCTGATCTTGTCCTCCGCGACATTTCACCAGGCGGGGATGACAGATGTGGCCGACATTGCAGACGCTTATCACCTGCTGGCTCCCCTGCTCGGCACGACGCTTGGCAGCATTTTGTTCGGGGTCGCTCTGTTGGCGGCGGGGATGAACTCGACATTGACGGGAACGCTCGCAGGCCAGATCGTCATGGAAGGCTTTTTGAACTTGCGAATCACCCCATGGCTGCGCCGGTTGATTACCCGCCTGATTGCCATCGTGCCAGCCGTCATCGTCACCGCGCTGTACGGCGAGAGCGGGGCTACCGACTTGCTGATTTTGAGCCAGGTCATTTTGTCCCTCCAACTGTCCTTTGCTGTCGTGCCGCTCGTTAAATTCACCAGCGACAAGGCCAAAATGGGCGAGTTTGCCAACGCCGGGTGGCTGAAATGGCTGGCCTGGATCGTGGCGACGATCATTATGGGGCTGAATCTGTATTTGCTCGTGCAAACATTTATCGGATAAAAGCGAGAAAATCCTCTCTGTATACAGGGAGGATTTTCCTTAATTATGAAACCTTTTCCGAGCTGAAACGTATGAAAAATAGATGCAATCTTGGAAAGGAGTGACAAGCGTGGGCGTACTTGAAACCGTCTACATGGTCTGCCTTGTGAGTGGCATTATTTATACCGTCTTATCGCTTTTATTCGGCGATGCGGTCTCGGATTGGCTCGATCATTTTCATTTGCCGCTGTTTCAGCCAATCACTTTTGTCAGCGGCCTCACCGCTTTTGGCGGCGCCGGGTATATTTTGTCCCGTTTTACCAGTTTGTCTGACCTCGTCGTGTTTGTGTTGGCCGCGGTCATCGGTGCGGGTTTGGCAGTCTTCGCGTACTTTCTCTGGGTAAAGCCGATGAGCCAGGCAGAGAACTCAACAGGCTATTCCATGACCCAACTGGGCGGAAAGCTGGGCGAGGTGGGCACGACGATTCCGGCAGAGGGCTTGGGCGAAGTGCTGTTGCCCATGCTCAGCGGGACGACCTACCATATGGCTGCCAGTCTGGAGCGGGTAAGCATCCCGCAAGGAACGCGCGTCGTAGTGGTAGAAGTGCGCGACCATGTCTTGTACGTTATTCCTTTCCAGCCTGAATCATAGAAAAAGGAGCTGAGAGTGCATGTTTGAACCGGACATTTTAGTAACGGTCGGTATCGTAGTCGCAGTCTTTCTCGTTTTGGGGATCGCATTTTGGGCAAGGTACAAAACCGTTGGTGCCGATGAAGCGATGATCGTGACAGGGAGTTATTTGGGCACGAAAAATGTGCTGAGCGACGAGTCTGGCCGCAAAATGAAAATCGTCCGCGGCGGCGGTGCGTTCATCCTCCCGATTTTTCAACAAGCAAATTTTCTGAGTCTTCTGTCCCACAAGCTCGATGTGTCCACGCCAGAAGTATATACAGAGCAAGGTGTACCTGTCATGGCGGACGGTGTGGCGATTATCAAGGTCGGCGGTTCGATCGAGGATATTGCCACCGCTGCTGAGCAGTTCATGGGCAAAAAAGATGAGGCTCTGCGTGCCGAGGCGCAGGAAGTGCTCGAAGGCTACTTGCGGGCGATTCTCGGCAGCATGACGGTGGAGGAAATTTACAAAAACCGCGAGCGCTTTGCCCAGGAAGTTCAATCGGTCGCGACCAAAGATTTGAAAAAAATGGGGCTGTCCGTGGTCAGCTTCACGATCAAGGATGTGCGCGACAAAAACGGTTATTTGGCAGCGCTGGGGATTCCGCAGATCGCGGCAGTCAAGCGCGATGCGACGATCTCGCAAGCCGACGCAGACAAGGAAGCGCGGATCAGACAGGCCCAGGCCGAAGAAGAGGCGCGCAAAGCCGAGCTGCTGAAAGAAACGAACATCGCGGAAGCGGAGAAAGATAAAGAGCTGAAGGTAGCTGCCTTCAAACAGGAGCAGGACCGGGCGAAAGCAAGCGCGGACCAAGCCTACAAGCTGCAAGAAGCTGTCGCCAAGCAGCAGGTTACGGAAGAAGAAATGAAAATCGATCTGGTGCGCAAGCAAAAAGAGATCGAGCTGGAAGAAAAAGAAATTTTGCGCCGCGAGAAGCAATATGACGCGGAAGTGAAGAAAAAAGCCGATGCGGATCGCTACTCCGTGGAGCAAGCGGCGGAAGCGGAAAAAGCGAAAAAACTGCGCGAAGCCGATGCGCTCAAATACCGGATCGAGGCAGAGGCGAAAGCGATGGCGGAGCAGAAGCGACTGGAAGGTCTGGCGATTGCCGAAGCCGAGAAGGCGAAAGGAAGCGCGGAGGCAGAAGTAACGCGCCTCAAGCTGGAAGCCGAAGCGGAAGGGAAGGAAAAGCTCGCGGAAGCGTTCGAGAAGTTCGGTCATGCCGCCATCTTGGACATCATCGCCAAAATGCTGCCTGAACTGGCCGAAAAAATTGCCGAGCCGATGAAGGCGATCGACAAAGTAACGATTGTGGATGCGGGCGGCGGTCAGGGAGACGGCGTCAACCGACTGAGCGGCAATGTCACGAAGCTGATGGCCCAACTGCCAGAGATGCTCAAAGACGTATCCGGGCTTGATATGAACAAAATGATTTCCGATTTCATGCAAAAGGGCAGTGCGGCGCAGTCTGGCCCAACGGCGAACCAAAGCCAGCCTGCTGCTCCGTCTATCTCCCACTTGCTCGCGGGCAATCCCGCAGATGACAAGGCACGACCAGCAAACAAAACGGATCACAAAGCATAATGCGAAGGTGACAAAACACAAATCCCCCTTCAGCCACAAGGGGGATTTGTGCTGTTTAATCCGCTCGGTCTACTTGCTTGAGTCTACCGGAGTGCTTCATCAGCTCACTGACGGTAACGAAGCTGTAGCCGCGTTTTTTCAGCTCGGGCAAAATTTGTTCCAGCGCCTGCACCGTCTGTTTCCGGTTTCCGCCGTAGTCATGGAACAGGACAATATCGCCGTTGCGGGCGTTGTTCAGCACCTTGTCGACGATCTTTTTGACGCCGGGGTCTGCCCAATCGCGCGTATCCTGGTGCCACGACCACATGATGACCAAAAAGCCGGACTGCTTCGCCGTATGCACGATGGACTCGCTGTAGTATCCCCCAGGCGGACGGAACAGCGCAGGTCGTATTCCTGTTGCCGAATGAATCGCTTCCTGAGTCTTTTCGACTTCCTCTCGCAACTGCTCCGGGGAAAGGCGGCGAATATCGGGGTGGCTGTAGGTATGGTTGGCAATCTCGTGCTGATCCTGAGCCAGCGAGCGAACGACTTCCGGGTACTGGCTTACACGTGAGCCAACCACGAAAAAGGTAGACTTGGCCTCGTACTTTTTCAGCAGGGCGGCAATTTGCGGGGTGTAGCCCGGGTCCGGCCCGTCGTCAAAAGTGAGGGCAATGATCTTGCTTTTCGTGGGAACTTCCCAGACGATCTCCCCGCGCGTCTCGTAGTATTCGCGATTTTTTTCGCGAATCGCGGACGCCGTTTGGCTGTAGGAGAGAAGCAGGAACACGGCACAGGTGAGGAGGAGCAAGCGTACATGTTTTTTCATAACACACCTCATTGTGGAATCTCTCACCCGTTACTATGCGTCAACTTGTCCAAATTATTCTGTTGTGTACTTGTGGAAAAGACACTTGTGCTTTTTGGGTGGATACATTAAGCTAGTAACATAATTCATGAAAGAAAAAGACCGGACAAGAGCGGATAGATGGAGGAGTAAAGAATGAAGGTAGCAAAATTTGGTGGCACTTCCCTGGCGAATGCCGAGCAAATAAAAAAAGTGTGCAGCATCGTCATGGCGGATCGGGACAGACGTCTCGTCGTCGTTTCAGCCCCTGGCAAAAGACATAAGGAAGATACAAAAGTAACAGACCTCTTGATCAGCTGCGCGAACCGTTTTTTGCAGCAGCAACAGGCCGAGGAAGAAAAGCAGGCTGTTTTTGCGCGTTATGAGGAGATCATCGCTGAGCTGGGGCTGGGAGAAGCTGTCGCAGAGCAAATCAAAAGCGAGCTGGATGACGTGCTGAGCAATCGGCAAGGCTTGTCAGCGGAGCGCTTCATGGATGCTGCCAAAGCAGCGGGAGAGGATACGTGCGCCAAAATCGTGGCCCACTACTTGCGAAGCTTGGGCGAGGAAGCGAGCTACGTCAATCCGCAGGACGCGGGGATGCTCGTATCCGACGAAGCGGGCAACGCCCACGTTTTGCCGGAAGCTTACGCGAAGCTTGCTTCTTTGCGGGAACGTAGCGGAATTACTGTCTTTCCCGGCTTTTTCGGGTATGCGAAAAGCGGTGAGTTGGTGACGTTCTCGCGTGGCGGCTCGGACATTACCGGCTCGATTTTGGCAGCAGCGGTGACTGCGGAAGTGTACGAAAACTTTACCGATGTCGACTCGGTGTACGTCGTGAATCCGAACTTGATTGCCAACCCGAAGGAAGTGAAGGAAATCACGTACCGCGAGATGCGGGAGCTGTCTTATTCGGGATTCAGCGTGTTTCATGAGGAAGCGCTAATTCCGGCTTATGAGGCTGACATTCCGGTGTGCATCAAAAATACGAACAATCCGTCTGCGCCAGGCACCATGATCGTTGCCGAGCGTCCGTTTGCGACAAACAGGGTGTCGGGAATCGCCAGCGACAGCGGCTTTTGCAGCATTTACGTCAGCAAGTATTTGATGAACAAAGAAATCGGCTTTGGCCGCAAGCTGTTGCAAATTTTTGAGGAGGAAGGGATTTCGTACGAGCACACTCCTTCCGGGATCGACAATATTTCGGTCATTTTGCGCGAGAAAGACCTGACAGAGGAGAAGGAAAAGCGGATCATCGAGCGCATGTTTCGCGAGCTGGGAGCGGACGACGTTGCGGTGCAGCACAGTCTCGCACTCGTCATGATCGTCGGGGAAGGAATGCGCCAATCGGTGGGCACCACAGCCAGAGCGACTACTGCTTTGGCTGCGGCGAAGGTGAATCTGGAGATGATCAATCAAGGCTCTTCTGAAGTCAGCATGATGTTCGGGGTGAAAGCGGCAGAAGCCGACCGCGCCGTAATCGCCTTGTATCAGGAGTTTTTTGGAGACGAAGGGGAGACAGCAGCAGAACTGTTGGCGGCTTCGTCCGCCGCTTCTGTCACGGTGTAATCGCGCAACAGAAATGCCCCGTTCTTCCATTGATAGACGCGCCACTCCGGTGTCTCAGACGCCAAGCTGACGATCCAGTAGGAAAGCGTAGGGTAGTGCCAGCCCAAAACGTCTTGTCTGGACGGGATGGGAGCGGTATGCGGGTGCGTGTGCAGGACGCCCAGCCATTGCAGCTGGCGCTTGCGAATCGAGTGAAGCGCCTGGAGAAAGGCAGGGCCGTCCCAGGAAAAGTTGCCTGTGTCCGAAGAGATCGGCATGGCAACCGCATCGGTAATTGTCGCGTCTCTGCCCGCGAGCAGAGCGGAAAACTCATAAGGAACCGCCTCCTGAGCGCCACGCAGGAGGCGGTTCGCTACTTTTCGGCCCATGTATAATTTGTTATCCTTAAACGCAAAGGGGTCACCCAACCAGTCAGTTGTTTTCATGCGAAGGGACTCCTCCTGTTTGATTTCGCTTGATTTGGTTAGGGGTGTTTGCCATGAGTACGATACATGTGGGTGTCTGTGGCTGGGGCGATCATGACACGCTGTACGGACAAGGGGTGCGCAGCGGCGATAAATTGGCGGTGTACGCCAGCCATTTTCCGATTGTGGAAGTAGACAGCTCTTTTTACGCCATTTTACCACAGCGAAACTACGAGTCGTGGGTCCGGGACACTCCGGACCGTTTTGGATTTATCGTGAAGCCGCACCAGGCGATGACGGGCCATCAGCGGGGAGATGCGCCTGTGAACCGGCGCGAGCTGTTTCAACAGTTTGAGGAGAGCATCCAGCCGCTTGTCGAGGCCGGGAAGCTGAAGTCGCTTCTGTTTCAATTCCCGCCCTGGTTTGACTGCACCAGGGAGCATGTCCAGTATGTCCAGGCTTGCCGGCAAGCGATGAAGGCGTATCCGTTTGCGGTGGAGTTTCGCCATCAGAGCTGGTTCGAAGCGCGGTTTAGAGAGCGCACGCTGGACTTTTTACATAAAATCGAAGCCGTGCACGTCTTGTGCGATGAACCACAGGCGGGGCAAGGATCGGTTCCGATTGTGCCCGCCGTCACGCATTCTTCGCTGGCTCTCGTCCGGTTTCACGGGCGCAACAAATCGGGGTGGCGCGATCCGGGAGAAGGTCAAAAATGGCGCGATGTGCGCTACTTGTACCGCTACAGCGAGGAAGAACTGGCAGAGTGGCTTGTCCACATCCGGCAGATTGAGCAGGAAGCGGATGAAGTTTGCATTTTGTTCAACAATAACTCTGGAGGCGATGCGGCAGCGAACGCCAAGCAGTTTTCAGACATGCTGGGACTTGATCCGAGCGGTTTGAATCCCAGACAGATGGAGTTGTTTTAACAAGGAAGAAAGAAGGGGAGACATGCTTGTAGCCATCGCTGTTTTGTTTTTGGTGATCGGGGTGGTCGCCGGAGTCATTGGCAGTATCGCCGGGCTTGGCGGCGGCATCTTTTTTGTTCCGGCGTTGCTGTTTTTCGCCAACTGGTATGAGCCGAACTCCATGTCTCCGCAAGTAGCGGCAGCGACCTCGCTGCTTGTGATTGCGGTGACGGCGCTGTCCTCGTCCATATCGTATATCAAGCAAAAAAAAGTCGATATGCAAAGCGCCCTGCTTTTTTTTATTGGCAGCGCGCCTGGTGCTATCGTGGGTGTCTACCTTAATACATTACTAGCAACAGAAGATTTTACACTGCTTTTTGGCTTGTTTCAGTTGTGCATGTTCGTCATCCTGATGGTCAAGGACAAACTCCGGCCGCGCCAGATCAACTGGGAAATCAAGCGGCAGTTTGTCGACAACGAGGGCAATGAATACGAGTATGGATATAGCAGGGTGAGTGTCATTACGATCGCTTTTTTTGTCGGGATCACGTCTTCTTTGTTTGGCGTGGGTGGCGGAGTGTTGATGGTTCCGGCGATGATGCTGTTGTTCCGGTTTCCTCCGCACATTGCCACGGCGACCTCCATGCTGGTCATTTTTTTCTCGGCGGTGATCGGCTCGGTCACAAACATTTTTCACGATCATGTGAACTGGCTGTATGCGGCGATGCTGGCACCTGGCGCATGGGCGGGCGGCAAGCTGGGCGCGGTCATAGCCAGCAAGCTGAAAGGACGCACGATTGTGCTGTTCTTGCGCATCCTGATTTTGGCGATAGCTGTACAAATGATCATAAAAGCGATCATCGGTTGACCTTAGAGACAAAAGGGAGGGGAAAGTCGTGGCGGACACCTGGACCTTGCACTTGCTGCACACGAATGACCTGCATAGTCATTTCGAAAAAATGCCGCAGATTGCGACTTGCCTGAAAACAAGCCGCCAGCTGTGGGAGGCCCAACAGGAACATGTGCTGACAGTCGATATCGGGGATCATATGGATCGCATGGATGTCCGCTCGGAGGCAAGCTTCGGAAAAGCGAATGTCCAAGTCATGAACAGATGCGGCTACCAGTATGCGACGATCGGCAACAACGAGGGCATCACGCTGCCCAAAGAGAAGCTCGACGAGATGTACGAGCAAGCGGACTTCACGGTCATCGTCGGCAACTTGCTGGATAAAGCCAGCTCGGCACCTCCACAGTGGGCTGTCCCCTATGCTATCCATACGCTTGGAGAGCTGCGGGTCGCTTTGCTTGGCATGACGATTCCTTTTTCTACTTATCAGAGCCTGGGCTGGGAAATTCTCGATCCGCTTCCGCTTATTCGTGAGCAGGTTGCTGCCTTGCGCTCTTCGGCGGATATTTTCATTTTGCTGTCTCATCTCGGTTATCAGACGGACTGCCGGATCGCCGCGGAAGTCGAAGGGCTGGACGTGATTTTGGGCGGTCATACGCACCATACGCTTCCGCACGGGGAACGGGTCGGAAACACGTTGATTGCCCAGACGGGGCGTTTTGGCGAGCACGTAGGCCACATCCGGCTTGTGTGGGATCGCGACGGCAAACAGATTGCGGATGTCTCGGCAGAGTTGTTTGACACCGCCAGCTACGCGCCGGATGAGGCGCTGCGCGATTTTTTGCAAAAGGAAAAGGCAGCGGCAGATGCCAGTCTGTTTCAGCCGATCGCTGAGCTGGAGCAGGATTTGCACGTCAACTGGACGGAGGAGACGCCGTTTGGCTCGTTTGTGGCGGCGAGCATTCGCAGATGGACCAAAGCAGAAGTGGGGATCGCCAACGGAGGACTGTTGCTGTCCGACTTGCATCAGGGCCGTCTGACGTTTGCCCAGCTTTTGGAAAGCGTGCCGCACCCGATCAACGCCTGCGCTGTCACGTTGACGGGGGAGCAGCTCGCCAGTGTGCTGGAGCAGGCGATCCAGCCGCAAATCGTGCATCGCGAGCTGCGCGGCTGCGGTTTTCGCGGCAAAATCGAAGGCTGGATGGCAGTGGACGGGCTGCGGATTCGTTATGAAGAGTCGGGGCAGCCGCACATCCTCGCGATTGAAGTCAACGGGCAACCGCTAATCCGCGAACGGGAGTATCGTGTCGGTACGGTTGACATGTTCATGTACAATCGCCTGTTTCCCGACTTGCTGCAAGGGCGGGAGATTGAATTTTTCCACCCGGAAATGCTTCGCGAAGTGATTGCCAGTACGATCACAGACCGAACTTTGGTGCAAAGCGCTTTTTTGCCGAGATGGGAAAAGGTGTCCCCTGAAAGTTCTGGGCATGCTATCGAATGAAGCAGGGGGGATGAGCCATGAGATTTATCGACGAAGTATACGAGCTGTACAAAGGTCATTTCAACGGTGACGAAGAGGACATTACGGCCGTGGTGGTTGGAGTTTTGCACGAGCAGGACCGCGACGCCCTGCTCGGACTGGCGGAAGAAATGGACGAGGAAGAGCTGTTTCACATGATGGCTACTTATATGATTGAAGTGATGAAGCGCAAGGTCGCAATGGAAGACGAGCAGTTCCCGGCTGTGAACTTGCACTGATTCACACACTTTTCGCTCCTGTGTCATAGGATGGTAACGCAAAAGGCAGGAGAGAAAAGGAGGGAGCAGGATGGTCGAGGTATTGCCTATCCACTTTCCGGAAGGGACGGCGATTGCCGTCACGGTACGGCTTCCCAGGACGACATTGCTTGCGGTGACGACAGACAAAGGGTACATCATGTGCGGAGCATTGGACGTGGGTCTGTTGAATGAGCGGCTGGCGAGCCGGGAGATTTTGGCTGGCAGGGCTGTCGGGGTGAAAACGATTGAGGAGCTGCTGGATGCGCCGCTGGAATCGGTGACGACAACAGCGGAGGCGCAAGGCATCACAGCGGGGATGATCGGACGGGAAGCGGTCGTCAAAATGCTGTAGCGATGATGAATTAACGGTTCAGAAATGGACAGCGGAACGCCTTTGTCGATGAGACGAAGGTGTTTTTTTGTTTTTAGACTGACCCCAATAAATGAAACAGCGGCGACCTAAGACCGGAAAAGAAAGCTTAGACTCGCCGCTGCTTTATTGAACTATCGCTCTCGTTAGATTAATCAACCATCGGTGCCTCGTAATTTTTTAACGGCATTCCTACGTATTCTCGGAAGGAGCGGACCCGATCCTTCTCGAACTCGAAGACGACTGAAAGCTCATTTTGGAAAGGCCTGCCGTACAGCAACCCTTCCGAGCGAAATACGACCATCCCGTAGCTTTCATTCTCTAGCTCGATCAGCGGCGTGAGGCTCATCTGCAATACCGAGCGCTCAAACCTGATTAATTCCTCGAACCGCTCTTGGCCTTGCTGCTTCTGATTCCAGCCTTCAAGCGGCAGCGGAACGAAGAAATGAAAATCATCCGTAACCTTTTTTAGGAAATCGCTTGTATTCCCTGTTTCGAAAGCACGCCTAAAAGCAGCAAATACTTCATGGATTTTCGTCATAACAAGCCTCCTCATTTCATTGTGTGATCCATCGCTTTATGCATCTAGATGCAGGGCTTCATTTTATAAGCTTAAGCTGGCTTGAAACTGTACCAAGGTGAATCCCTTCGTGGACCAGAGCAAAGTTGAACAGCTCGCCTGCGGTATCGAATTGGAATGGCCCCATGACATACGGCGATTTCAATGGTGCATCGAGCAGCTCAGGCGTCAGCTCGGATAGCCGGGAAAGCTGCATCGTCAGCAATTGAAGCAATTCTTCCTTGCTCGGGGGAGCTATCGTCCATGAAGCTGGCTTCGTACCGGACGTAAACAGCGCTTCATACTGATCCGGAATCAAGGATGGAGAATCGAAACAGAGCGTGGAGTACCGATCCATCCAAAAGATGATGTGACCGACATTCCAGCGGATTGTGTTGTGGAAGCCCATCGGTTGTATGTCGAGCTGCTCCTCGGAAATGGCTTGAACCTGACCAATGACAACCTGACGAAGTACGTTAGCAGTGTGGATAATGGTTTGACTCATAAGATCATGCCTCCTTTTTTGTTGCTGCTCTCTTAATGCAAGTGTAGCTCTCCCCTGAATACGCAACAATCACACGATTCCGATGCAATTGATCGGTCTCACTAATCGATCGATTACCGATTCGTGCAAATCATCCATATAGTGGGTATACTGTAAAGGAGTCATTCGCTTCTAAGACGTGCAAAAAATGGAAAAGGGGCATGACGGTATGGAACTTAGACAACTCCAGTATTTTGCTGCCATCTGCAAGGAAATGCACTTCTCCAAAGCGGCAGAAAATCTCTGTACGACTCAGTCGAACCTCAGTCAACAAATTAAGTTTTTGGAAAATGAACTGGGACTTCCGCTATTTGATCGCATTGGGAGACGGATTGCTTTAACTGATGCGGGGCAAATCCTTTTGGAGCAGAGCAAGATCATCTTCGAACGCATTGACTACATTCAGGGGGCCATTGCGGACTTAAAGAAGGTAGATGGTGGCAAGCTGGATATCGGGATTCTTCCTGGCGACGGAGACCTTTTGTTTGACGCCCTTCTTATCGACTTTCATCGCTCGTACCCGAAGTTGTCGATTAAAGTCACGGAGTCGACAGATGTGTACGAACAGGTTGTCGACGGTATCCGGGATCTTGGCGTTACCACAACTCCTGACAAACCTGATGATCGTATCACCGTTATACCGCTGTTCCATGAGGAGTTCGTCTTGGCACTACGCTCGGATCACCCCGCTGCGAAAGCGAAAGCCATTCCCTTCGAGCAACTGCAGAATATGAAGCTGGTCATGTTCGGTTCGGAACATCAAATTTCAAAGGTCATTAATGCCTGCTGCCAGCAAAAGGGGATCAAGATCGATAGCCCGATTGTAACTTCCACCCTTTCGACATTGCTATCCTTGGTCGAGCAAGGCGTAGGAGCTTGCATTCTCCCCCGCTTGTTAGTGGACAATCTCAATCGCGATACGATCACCGCCGTCACCCTTTTGAACCCTACACCAAGCCAGGATATTTGTATCATCTACCATGCGGACAGGTTTATGGGGAAAGCGGCCAAATTGTTCATCGAGGTACTGGAGTCTTATATTCAGAGAGTCATGGAAAACAGCAACCGATCGTTAGGCTGAACGTAGTTGACAGCATTAGATTCCTAAAAAGCGTTTCTATACGAAATAAATGCCCAATCCAACACATAAAGCCTCAAACATATTAGATGTACACAATATGTTTGAGGCTTTCATTTATATAGTTTTCTTAAATTAGGTGTTGATCATTTTCAGTTGAAAACTTTATTTTCTCAGAACAACTGGCATCTTGCGGGGAAGCTTGGAAAGCCCTGCCGCTTGTTTCTCCTGTTTCCTCGGCCAGTGTTTAGCTTTGGTCGGATTGGGATTTTTGAGGGATGATCTGGGGGAAATCCAGTGCGGCTAATGAACGATCTTTTGCATGGATGAGGTGCATTCAGCAATTGACTTCATGAAAAAACTTAAACATTTTTTCATGTCTTTTTGAAACATACGTTGAACTCTCCAGCTCTTTCCTTGCCACAGCAAAAGTACCGATGAAGCGGACTACAAAGGGTCAGCCCAAGCAAGCTTTTTAGCATTTGGTATTTTCTTTTCTTTAAAACCCGCGCGACCACCACCACCAGCCGCTGACGAGGAAAGAGACGAAATCCGCGAAAGCTCTTTGGGATACCGACCGAGGTTCCGAGGAAAAAGCGAAACACGGTTTTAAGCGTCAACGTGCCCCCACATCTGTGAGCGAGCTGCTTTTGACGCGGTTTCGCTTTTTCCCCGGAGCCGTGCAGTCCAGGCCCACAGGGGGTATCCCAAGAAGCTACAGCGATTCGTCTCTTTCCTCGCCACAGCAAAAGTACCGATGACGCATTCTACAAAGCGGCGCCCCAGCAAGCTTCCTGCATTCAATCTTTCTTCGCCGCAGCAAAAGTACCTACCGATGACGCATTCTACAAAGCGTCACCCAAACAAGCTTCCTGCATTCAATCTTTCCCTGCCACAGCAAAAAGTACCTACCGATAACGCAATCTCCCAAGCAAGCTTTCTGTCATTCCGCATTTTCCTCAAAATTCCCCCCGGAAGTACCGATAACCTAAAAACATACAGCAGCTTCTTCCAAGCTATTTCACCTGTGTCTCCCGTCCATATGTCTAATTGAAAGACTTGAAAATTTTTCATGTAGAATTACGTCGAATCACGCTATAATAGGGATACTCTGATGAAAGGCGAAGGTTGGAAATGAGACTGAAATCCATTCAAAAATGCCAGCCGGGCGACAAGCTTGCCCGTTCCATCTATGCAGAAAACGGAACGGTGCTCGTTGGGGCAGGAGTTGAACTGACCCAGCGAATGATCGGACGCCTCATGAGCAAGAACATCAACAGCCTGTACATACAAGATGAACGCACGGACGATATCATGGTGGATACAGTCATTTCCGAGGGCACTCGCAGACAGGCGATGTCCATTATTCACGATACGTTTCGCAGTGTCCAGGAGGTACCGCAAAAATGGCAGCAGCTGTTCACGGACAAGAATCTGGGCCGTCAGCTCAGACAGGTCATGGCTGCGGTAGCCGACGAGCTGAAAGGCAGCAAATCGGCGATCAACCTGTTGGCGGATGCCTGCGCCTTCGATAATTATATTTTCAGCCATTCCTTTAACGTCGCCCTCTACAGTACGGCTCTGGCGATTAATACAGGCTGTACAGAGCGGGAGATTCTCGATGTGTCTATTGGCGGCATGCTTCACGATATCGGGAAAGTGCAAATTCCGGACACGATTTTGAAAAAACCGGGCCGCCTGACGCCAGAAGAGTTTGAAGTGATGAAAAAACATACCGAAATCGGTTTTGAAATGCTGCGCAGGCAAGACGACATCCCGTTGCTTGCTGCCCACTGCGCTTTTCAGCACCACGAGCGCTGGGACGGGTCCGGATATCCGCGCCATCTGAAGCAAGATCAAATTCACCCGTTCGGTCGCCTGATGGCGGTAGCGGATGTATTCGACGCCTTGACTTCCGATCGCATCTATCGCCGGGGAATGCTGCCCCACGAAGCGATGGAAGTGCTCTATTCCGGCTCGGGAAGACTGTTTGACCAGTTTTATGTAGAAGCGCTGCGCGACACCATCGCTCTGTACCCGGTCGGGTTGAGCGTCACGCTCAATACAGGGGTGTCAGGCATCGTGATTGATTCCAACAAAGGCATGCCAAGCCGCCCGCTCATTCGCATTTTGGTCGATGAAGATGGGCAGGAGCTGGCACAGCCGTATGAGTGCGACTTGTCTAAAATACTTTCGCTGATGATCGTCGCCTGCGGTGATCTCGTCTAGCCTGTTCGTTTACAGCCACTCTTTTTTCTTGAACAGGATGAACATCGTCAGCCCGATGAGCGCCATGCACCCGAGCACGACGTAATAGCCGTAGGGCGAATGCAGCTCTGGCATGAAGTCGAAGTTCATGCCGTAAATGCCCGTCACGATCGTGAGCGGCATGAAAATGGTGGTCAAAGCCGTAAACACGCGCATGATGTCGTTTGCCCGTCCGGCGAGGGCCGCCTGATAAGCTTCGCGCAAGTTTCCGATGAGGTCGCGGAATGTCTCGAAGTTTTCCACGATTTTACTCGCGTCCTCCCAAATATCGCCAAAGAACTTCCGCAGCTTCGGACGAATCAGCGGGAGTTCTTTTTTGTGCAGAGCGTCAATCAAATCGCGCTGCGGCAACAACATTTTTCGCGCGTACAAAATCTCGCTTCGCAGCCCGATGATCTGTTCCAGGTGCGATTTGCGCGTCTTCATTAAAATTTCCTCTTCCAGCGCTTCAATCAAGTCCTCGATTTTTTCCGTCACATCAAAATAACGATCGACAATTTGGTCAATCAGGTGATACAAAAACGTGTCCGGGTGATTCACTTCTTTTTCCCTGATAATCGGAAGCATGGAGGCAAATTCGGGAGCTTCCTGCTTCGTTACCGTAATAATCGCATGACTGCCGAAAAAAATATTGATCTCGCGCAAAAAAATATCCTGGTTGTGAAAAGCAATGCCGTTTAGCACGAGAAAATAGTGATCGTCGTAAATTTGCAGCTTGGGCCGCTGTTCTTCTTCGTCGATACAGTCCTCGATTGCCAGAGGGTGGAGATCGTACAGCGGCTGTAAAATATCCAGATCAAACGGAGAAGCGTCAATCCAAAAAAAGCCTTGTCCGGGTGCTTGGGTAGCGTCCTCTATGTCATCGATCTGCGTGATGATCCCGTTTTCGATCAGTCGTATCTTCATGTTCGCATCTCCTGCCAGTAGATTGAGAGGTCGGCGGCAGACGCGGCAAAATCCGTGTGAGAATCAGCTCATAAGCCGTGCGCAGCGCTTCGCGGCTGGGCGGAGCCTGTGCGACCCGCCGTTTTTCTGGCGTACTCACGCTTGCATCGCCTCCTGATTGGACTGTCATTCTCATACGTATGAAAACATGCTCGTCTGCTTGCCTAAACGGTCAACATTCTTGGAATAGTGTACCGCACTTTCCATAAATTCATCTAGCCATTTTGACCAGCCGATGCGCGCAACAAAAAGGCATGGCAGCACAGCTTTTTTTGCATACTACGCCTAAGGTTCAAAAAAGCAAAGGTGGATGGATATGGAAAAAAGAAAACGATTTGGCTGGGCAGTCATTTTGGCCTGTGTATTGATCGCGGGAGGAGGGGGGCCTGCTCTGGCAGAGGAAGTGCGCCAGCCTCAGCAGCAACCAGGCGTTTTTGAGGAAATCCAGATCAAAAGACAGGACGTGACCGGAGACGGAAAGCCGGATGTCGTGACGCTGCTCGGTCAACGCTTTGCTGCGGACAGCCCGTATTTTGAAAAGCTGAAGGTCATGGTCCAAGATCCGGTCGCGAAAAAGACGACCTTTTTCACGACGGCGTACGGCGGTTATCAGCCGGACATGGCCTTTTGCGATTTTATCGGAAACGGCACCAAACAAATTTTGGTGCAAGCGCCTACGGGCGGAAGCGGGGGAACGTCCGACTTTTATTTGTTCAGCAACAAGGACAACAAGCCTGTTGTGCTGCCCGTGCCGCAGCCTTTGACGATTTCCGGCTCGTATCAGGACAACTACAAGGTTCCGATTTTGATCAAAGAGACGAATCAGACCACGGTTCTCGATTTGTCCGATCGCAAAAAAATATACGAAGAAAACGGCGTTTACAAAAACGGCAAGCTGGTGACGCCCACAGACGTGATGCCGAACAGTTTCAGCGTGCTTGCGCCTGTCGACGAAAACCGCGATGGCGTCTGCGAGCTGAAAGGTGTGCAGCGGGTGAGCGGTGTCGCGAATGCTGACACGATTGCCTACGTCGAGTCGCTTTGGAAATGGGACAAGACGAGCTGGAAGCTGCAAAAAGCGGAAGTGAAGAAAGCAGAGATGTAAAAATGAGGGCGCCGACTTCCCGTTCGGAAGCGCGGTTGCCCTCTTTTCTTGCTCATTTGGTTTACACTCTAGATCAAACGGGTATATAATTGAAAGGATATGCCAATTGGAAATAATTCGTTTACTCTACCTAATATGGTAATTCCAGCCATTTTTTAATCGGTCAAAAGGAGTTCGGCGTATGAGTACATGTCCATTTTCCAGCCTGTTTGGATTAAAAGGAAAAGCCAAAAAGGAGTCGTTTTTCCAGGATCACAAGGAACAAGGGAAGGTAAAGCTTCAAGGACAAAACACCCTCTCCAGGCAACTGGCTCTGATTCATCTGACAGAGGAGGACTTGTCGATCGTCAAAGCGCTTCAACCGCTCATCATTCAAAATATTGACAAAATTGTAGATTTCTTTTATTCGAATATCGAAACTGAGCCATTGCTCATGGACATTGTGGACAAGAACAGCACGATTCAAAGACTGAAAGGGACACTGACCCGGCACATCACCGAAATGTTCAATGGCTGTATAGATGCTGCTTACATCGAGCAGCGCAGCAAGATTGCCATCATACATATGCGAATCGGACTGGAACCGAAATGGTACATGAGCGCGTTCCAAAATCTGCTCGTTTCGATTATGGACATCTTGAACAAGCATATTGCCGACAAGAACGAGCTGATGGTGGCCCTTACGGCGGTGACCAAAATTCTCAACATCGAGCAGCAAATTGTGCTGGAAGAGTACGAGAACGAGCATGAGCGTGTTCGGCGTGCCGAGCAGGACAAAAAAGATGAGCTGCGGATCATGCTGACCAATTCCGCCCATGAGCTGGCAGCGGTATCGGAAGAAAACAGCGCGTCCGTCGAGCAGTTGACGGAGCAGTCGCGCGAGATGCTGCGCTATGCCGAAAACGGCACCGGATTTTCCAGCAAGGCGCAGGAGCTGTCCCGGGAGGGCAAGGAAAAGCTGGAAAAGCAGCAAGAACAGATGGGATTGATTCAGCAAAGCGTGAGGCAAATCTCCGGGGAAATGAACACGCTGGAGGACAATGCCGAAAAAATTCGCGGGATCGTCGATGTGGTAACGGCGATAGCCGAGCAGACGAATCTGCTTGCCCTAAACGCTGCGATTGAGGCGGCGAGAGCGGGCGAACAGGGACGAGGCTTTGCGGTCGTGGCTGACGAGGTGCGCAAGCTGGCGGAGCAGACGAAGAAGTCTGTCTTCGGCGTGCGGGAGCTGATTGAGAAAACGAACCAGCAAACAACAGTGCTGTCTTCGGTCGTTCTGGAAATTCAAGGGCTTGTTCAGTCGAGCAGCAAAATGACGGATGAGACGAACGCGTTTTTCGAAGGAATTATCGGCGCTGTAGCAGACAGCAAGGAGCAAAGCACGCACATTCAAAAAGAACTGGAAAACTTCTTCAAAGTCATGGAAGACATGAACCAGGCAGTGGCGCAAGTAGCCAGCTCTGCTGATGAGCTGTCCGAGATTACGGAAAATTTGTAGACGCGAAAAACCAGTACGACCGCTCTTTTGGCGGTGTACTGGTTTTTTTGTATCTTTTCCAATCCTACGTGGGGGATTGGACGGCGCGGTACTGACGGGAGTTTTGCAGCGGGGGCGTATACACATTGAGCGAGAGGACAGGTCCGTCTGTGTTGTTGCGAATGGCGTGAATCTCGCCGGGAGCGACGTAATAGCAATCTCCTGCGCTGACATGCGTCGTTTGTGCCCGAAAAACTTCGTCTTCGCGGTCAGCCGGGAGGTAGACGACATTGGTGAGCGTGCCGGATATGACCCACTCCCAGCCAAACGAGTCGCCATGGTTGTGCGGGATGGACTCCTGCCTGGCAGGAAGATGGATGAGAACGACCTCTACGTGAGGCGTGAGATACAAAATTTTGCGGCCATATGGAAGCTGTTCCGGTTGGGGAACGAGTGACGCGATATCGTCTGGGCAGAGCGCGAGTGAAGCGACAGCCTGCCTCAATTCGGTAGGACTGGGGCAAACAAGGGAGCCAAAGGCACGTTCCAATCGTTCCAGATTCATGACAAACCTCCAGGGCAAAAAAGATCTTCCCCCTTACCATATGAAAGACAGATGCAGTCTGACGTAGGAGAAGCGCCATTTTTTTGTGAAGGTTTTCCCGTTTTTCATGACAAGATAGGAGCGTCCCGTTATGATGAGAGTACGGCATGAGTTGCCGCACATAGACGGTTAAGGAACGGCCCCCGTCGAAAGTGACAGAACAAAAACGAGTCATGATTTTACACACTTACACACGAGGAGGCATGCGCATGTCAACTGCCATAATCAGTGTACGCACCCCGTAGATGGGGGCGTCAGTCTGAACCGCCTGTGATCAACAGGAGGTTTGGTACACATGAACATGAAAAAGTATTTGTACGTCAATGCGCTGTCCTCGCTCGGATCGCGAATGGACTTGATCGCGTGCAGCGCCTTGATTTTTACGTTTGAACATAGCGCGTTTTGGCTGATGGCTTTTTTTGTCGCCAGACAGGTGGGCGGAATGCTGTTCAGCCCGTTTGCTGGCATATTGGCAGACCGGATGGACAGAAGACAGGCGATGATCGCAAGCGACATCGGAGCGGGGCTGGCTTTGCTGGCGATTTTGCTCATTCCGCATCCATACGTTGTCGTCGCGGCGGCTTTTCTCAAAGGGATGCTGTACACGCTGTTTGCGATCAGCTTCCAGGCGTCATTGCCGCAGATGTTTGGACCGGAAAAATTGGCTTGGGTGAACAGTCTCAAGGTGAGGCTGGAATCGTTTGTCGGCATTGTCGGCTTCCTTTTGGGCGGCTTGTTAACCGATCATGTCGGCTATGCACTCGTCATTGGAGCAGACGCTGCGAGCTTTTTGTTTTCGGCAGCAATTTTGACGCGGATGCGCTGGGAGAGCAGAGCTACGCCGGACAAGGCGGAAAAAGCCGAAGGGAAAGAAACGGCAAGCGGCGGGATGCGCGCAGCTTTCGTATATTTGCAAGGAGCGCCCGTGCTGCTCGCGGTCAGTCTGCTGGCTGCGCCGCTGGCGATCAGTACGGCCGCGCACAACTACGGCTTGCCGTTTTTGGCCGATGGGCTAAGCCGTGGCGATGCTACCCTGCACGGGCTGATGTGGTCCGCGATGAGCGCAGGCGGGCTGGTTGGCGCTTACTTCGCCGTCCGTTTTTCCGTTGATTTTTGGCGTGGCTTGCTTGGCGCATACGGGCTGATGGCGCTGCTGGTCGTGGCGGCGTTTGCTGCCGATTGGACGGCGGCGGTGCTGTTGTTGCTCGGATGCGCCGGGCTTTTGAGCGGGGCGGCACAGGTGTACGAGGGCACGCTTTTGCAGCAGGCCAAAAATGAAGTGCGCGGCAAGGTGCTCGGGGTGCAGGGCTTTCTCGGCCGCAGCGGCTTTTTTATCGGTTTTCTTGGCGCACCGCTGTTAACGGCGGCGTGCGGCTTGTTCGGATTGGTTGTCTGTGCACAGGTGCTGCTGATTTTTGCGCTCGTCGGACTGGGCGTGTACGTGCAGAAAAGCGGGGGTGTTGCCGACTCTCGTCGCGGGTAGTCTTTTTTCCCTTCTCCTACCATAGGATGTACCAATTGGGAGGTGACGGGATTGGCCATATTTCGACCCCGTCGGCGTTGGAGGAACCCGCTTTCTCGAACGAAAGCGTTTTTGATTGCGCTGGTAATTTTTGTGGTTTTGTCGATTCAGTCGCTCGTCTTTTTGCAGCAACGGCTGGAACCGACGCTCTTGATCCTGGCAACCCAAAAAGCAGAGCAATTGGCAAAAGAAGCGATTACGGACGCAGTCACCAAACGAATTTCCCAGCAGGGCGTCGATTTCAACCAGATCGTCAAGATCGAGAAGAACAACGAAGGGCAGATTCAGGCGTACCAGTTTAACTTCAGGGAATACGCGAGAATTGTCGGCGAGACTACTTCACGAGTGCAGAACAAGCTTCAGGAATTTGAGACGGAAAAAGTCGATCGCACCATTCCGCTTGGCTTGGCGACAGGAAATACGTTTTTGGCGCAGATGGGACCGAATTTGCCTGTCACTTTTGTACCGATCGGCTCTGTGAAAACAAAGCTGGAGACAGAGTTGAAGGAGGCGGGCATCAACATGGTGCTCGCAACCGTCTACATTTTCGTGGAGGTCGACTTGCAGATTGTCATCCCGTTTGCCACCGAGGAGCAGACGATCACCACGAAAATCCCGATCACACATTCACTGATTATCGGGGATGTGCCGCAGTATTTGTACAACAATCCGGAGGGCAAGCCGGATGTGCCCCGGGCGCAAATGGAAGGGGCAGACGATGCGCCATAGCGGACTTGGCGAATGGCGGGAAAAACAAAAAAGCGGCAGCAGCGGGCTGTCGCTTTTTTCGTTCCGTGAAAAGGTGTCGGGGAAATCTACGGCTCACCTCAGGTGACGGTCAGCTCAATCACGCCCTCCTGGCTGCTGAGCGTGCCGCCGATCATGCTCCATGAGGTGTTTTTCTCCTGGTCCTGTCCCTGGATGATGATGTTTTTATCGTCGATCGTCTGGGCGTCGTTCACGAGCTTTTGCGATTGGAAAAAGTCCTGATTCCCGTTTTCGTATCTAGTCGAACGTTCTTAATTTGGTATACTTGACCAAATAATCATTGGCAAAAGGGGGAGAGATCCGACAATGACCAGAGCGTCGATAAAAGGCATCATTTTCGATATGGACAATACGTTGCTGCAATCCAAAATCAACTTTTTGGAAATGAAGCAGGCCATTTTTACCTTATGGGCTGAGCACGGGCTGTGCGAGCCGACTTTTGACTGGCGCAGCCACACCGCTTCGCAATTGATCGAAATGGGCAGAAAGTCGGGCCGGATGACGAGTCAGCTTGAGCAAACGATGTGGGAAGCCGTGACCGCGATTGAAAAAGCAGGGATGCACGAGGCTGTCCTGGAAGACCACGTCAAGGAAGTGCTCGCCCACCTAAAGGAACGGTATCATTTGTTCATTTTGACCAACAATGCCTACGCAGCCGCCGAGGAAGCGCTGAATCATACGGGAATCGCCGATTGTTTCCAGGAGATTGTCGCGCGCGAGCAGATGACGACACTCAAACCGCATCCGTCCGGGATTCACTACATCCGCGCCCAATACCCCAACTGGTCTGCTACGGCGTGGACGATGGTCGGAGATTCCTGGATTGACGGAAAAGCGGCGCACGGCGGGGAAGTGGCGTTTATCGCGTATCAGGGAGAGCGGGCGGACATGGAGCGCAATGAAGTTTCGCCGCGAGCGTACATTACGGACTTGCGCGAGCTGCTGGACATTTTGTAGCCGCGCTCGCGGAGAGCAGGAAAAGGACACTTCCACCTAAAAAAGTGACAGTTGACGAGAAATGTGTGCTATACTGTGCCTAACTGAATACCAGCCTTCAGGGTAGGGTGAAATTCCCGACCGGCGGTAATGACGAACGCACGTCTGAGCCCGCGACTCGCTATTGCTGTATGGATAGCGACTGACTTGGTGCAAATCCAAGGCCGACGGTAAAGTCCGGATGGGAGAAGGTGTCTTACAATAGCTTCGGCGGCTGTTTTTTCAAAAACAGAACTGTCACGAGGCTTGTTTCCCTACGCCCTGAGTATCGTTTGCTCGTGGGCGTTTTTTATTGGAAAACTGCATAGCGCAAAAATCTTCAGGGCAGGGTGAAATTCCCGACCGGCGGTAATGACGTATGTACGTCTAAAGCCCGCGACTCGCTGATCGTTACGGTCAGCGACTGATCTGGTGCAAATCCAGAGCCGACGGTAAAGTCCGGATGGAAGAAGAGCTGACCATGCTTTTTGGCATCCCTTTTGCAAAAAACGGATGCGATAAGGCTTCTTTCCTTATGCCCTGAGCCGCTAGTGGTTTCGAGGGCTTTTTGCATTGGCTGGAATCCGTGCATGAAAGAGGAGGTTTACATGGAGCAGGACATGCGGTTCATGGCGCTGGCACTGGATTTGGCGCGCTCGGCAAACGGTCAGACGAGCCCCAATCCGCTCGTCGGTGCAGTCCTGGTAAACAACGGAGAAGTAGTAGGCATGGGAGCGCATTTGCGTGCAGGCGAACCTCATGCAGAAGTGCACGCTCTGCGGATGGCAGGGCAAAAAGCGGCTGGCGCTACGCTGTATGTCACATTGGAGCCGTGCAGTCATCACGGCAAAACGCCTCCGTGCGCCGAGGCGGTGATCGCGGCTGGCATCCGGCGTGCCGTGATCGCCACGCTGGACCCGAATCCGCTCGTCGCGGGAAAAGGCGCGGAGAAGCTGTTGGCAGCGGGCGTGGAAGTGGTTGTCGGCGTGCATGAAGCGGAAGCGAAAAAGCTGAATGAAGTCTTTTTCCACTTCATCACGACGCGGCGTCCGTTTGTGACGATCAAAACAGCGAGCACGCTGGATGGCAAGATCGCTACCGAAAGCGGGCACAGCCGCTGGATAACGGGAGCGCGGGCGCGGGGGGAAGTGCACGAGCTGCGCAGACAGCACGACGCGATCCTGGTCGGAGTAGGCACGGTGCTTGCGGACGATCCGCTTTTGACGGCGAGACTGGACGGGCAAGCGCACGGCCGACAGCCTGTGCGCATCATCTGGGACAGTCAGCTGCGCACGCCGCTCGGGGCCAACGTGATTCAAAATACGGATGCGCCCACCTGGATTTTTACGACGAAAGCTGCGGCGCAAGCGAAGCAGGAGGCTTTTGCGGAAAAAGGTATCCGGCTGTTCGTGGCAGATGAGCAGATTAGGGTGGACGAGGTGCTGGACACGTTGGGCGAATGGGGAATCACTTCGCTTCTCGTCGAAGGCGGGGCCGCAGTCAACGGAGCGTTTTTGCAGGCGCGGGCGATTCAAAAAGTGATCAGCTACGTGTCGCTGAAAATGATTGGCGGTGGTCAGGCGCCGACACCGTTTGGAGGACAAGGCTTTTCCACGATGGATCAGGCGGTCAAGCTGGCGAATCCGACCGTTGAGCAACTGGATGAGCTGGACTTGCGGATCAGCGGCTATCCACAGTGGGAGTGAGGACAAAAAAGCGAATCGGAGACAGACGGCTTTGTTTTGCCGAGGCCGATGGCTGCTTTCCGATGTTATAAACCGTGTAAAAAGAGGAGGAAAGCCGATGTTTACCGGACTGGTAGAAGAGCTGGGCACGGTGGAATCGCTCACGGGCAATGATCAGGCTAGTCAGCTCGTGATCCGGGCGCAGCGGGTGCTCGAAGGTGTGCAGCTGGGCGACAGCATCGCAGTCAACGGGATTTGCCTGACGGTTACTTCGTTTACGCAGCGGCATTTTCAGGTCGACGTCATGCCGGAAACGATGAAAAAGACGAGCCTGCGCCATCTGCGAGCGGGCCAGCGAGTCAACCTGGAGCGGGCGATGCGCTTGGGCGACCGTTTTGGCGGGCATATCGTCTCCGGGCACGTGGACGGGACAGGCACGATCGTGTCGCGACAGCCGCACGCCAACGCTGTGCTGTTTACGATCGAAGCGAGCGCGGAGCTGTTGAAATACGTCATCGAGCGCGGCTCGATTTGCGTGGATGGCATCAGTCTCACTGTGGTGGAAGCTGCGGATACGCATTTCAGCGTGTCGATCATCCCGCACACGCTGGCGCAGACCAGCTTGCAGGATCGGCGTGCAGGCGATCAGGTGAATCTGGAGACAGACGTCATCGGCAAGTATGTAGAGCGGCTTTTGGGCGATCGCGGCCAGCAAAGGAGCGGGCAAGCGGCAGGCTCGACGATCAGCATGGCTTTTTTGCAGGAAAATGGATTTGTCTGAACGAGGAGGGAAGTCCCATGTTTCATCAGATAGAAGAGGCATTGGAAGATTTGCGCCAAGGGAAAGCGATTATCGTAGTGGATGACGAAGATCGGGAAAACGAAGGGGATTTCGTCTGCCTGGCGGAAGCGGCGACACCGGAGATGATCAACTTCATGGCAACGCATGGGCGCGGGCTGGTCTGCGTGCCGATTACGCAAGAGCGCGCGGCCAGATTGAAGCTTGCTCCGATGGTCGAAGACAACACAGACAAGCAAGGGACGGCTTTTACCGTCTCGATTGATGAGGCGAGCACGCATACGGGAATCTCAGCCCATGAGCGTTCGCAGACAGTGCTGGCGATGCTGGATGAGCAGAAGACAGCCGAAGATTTCCGCAAGCCGGGGCATATTTTTCCGTTGATAGCAAAAGCGGGCGGCGTGTTGCGCCGGGCTGGTCACACGGAGGCGGCCGTCGATCTCGCGGAGATGGCTGGCAGTGCTGCGGCAGGCGTGATTTGCGAGATTATGAATGAAGACGGCTCGATGGCCCGGTTGCCGCAGTTGGTAGAGATTGCGCGGCGGTTTGAGCTGAAGCTGATCACGATTGCCGATTTGATCGCGTATCGGATGCGCACGGAATCGCACGTGCACAAAGAAATCGAAGTGAATCTCCCGACGAGCTTCGGCGATTTTCGGATCGCGGCCTATACGAACGAAGTAGATGGCAAAGAACACGTAGCGCTCATCAAGGGCGAGATCGACTCGGACAAGCCGGTTCTCGTCCGGGTGCACTCCGAATGCCTGACCGGGGATATTTTTGGCTCCGAGCGATGCGACTGCGGGCCGCAACTGCATGCTGCGCTTGCGCAAATCGAGGCGGAGGGCGCGGGAATCCTTTTGTACATGCGCCAGGAAGGACGTGGCATCGGGCTGATTAACAAGCTCAAGGCGTACAAGCTCCAGGAGGAAGGGCTTGATACGGTGGAAGCAAACGAAAAGCTGGGCTTTGCGGCCGATTTGCGAGAGTACGGGATCGGTGCGCAAATTCTTCGCGACCTCGGAGTGCGCAGGATGCGCCTTTTGACCAACAATCCTCGCAAAATTCGCGGGCTGGACGGCTACGGGCTGAAAGTAGAAGAAAGAGTGCCGTTGCAAATGCAGGTGCAACCGCACAATCAGCGTTATTTGACAACCAAGCAAACGAAGCTGGGGCACTTGCTCCACCTATAATGCAAAGGAGAGTGAACGAAATGAGAACATTTGAAGGACATCTGGTAGGGACAGGACTGCGCGTAGGGATTGTAGCAGGGCGATTTAACGAACTGATCGTCAGCAAGCTGGTTGGCGGCGCTCTCGATGCTTTGAAGCGCCACGGTGTGGAAGAGGAAAACGTCGATGTGGCATGGGTGCCAGGCGCATTTGAAATTCCGCTGATTGCCAAAAAAATGGCGGAATCCGGCCGTTACGACGCGGTAGTGACGCTGGGCGCCGTGATTCGCGGCGCAACTCCGCACTTTGATTACGTGTGCAGCGAAGCGGCCAAAGGAGTTGCTTCCTTGTCGCTGTCCACAGGGATTCCGGTTATTTTCGGCGTGCTGACGACAGACAATATCGAGCAAGCGATTGAGCGTGCCGGAACGAAAGCAGGCAACAAAGGCTGGGAGGCCGCTGCGGCTGCGATTGAAATGGCGAATCTGTCGAAGCAGTTTGCCTAAACGAGAACAGTATAGCATGAGAAGGCGAGAAGCGGGGGCTGAGGCTCCCGTTTTTGCATGGATAAAAACGCCCATGGATGGATAAAATCACCACCTATCGGTCAAAGTAAGAAGGATTTTCCTGTAGATCGGGGGATTCAAGATGGAGCCGACAGATTGGTGGAGAGCGCAAGTATTCAAAGTGGCACAAGCCAAGAGCCGTGGCGCGTCGCCTTCGCGTGGCGAACGAATCACGCCGGAAATGATCAAACAGCAAATGCACAACGTGGATGACCTCAGCAGCCTGGCTTTGACGATCAATGACGAAGAGGTTCACGTTTTTTTTCTAGATACGATGGTGGAACTGACGCAGTTGTATGAAAACGTGTTTTTGCCGTTGCAGCGCTCGGACGGCAGAGATCCGTTGACCGTGCTTCCTTACGCGCAGCCGTGTCGCGAAGGCAACCTGGACTTGCTGCTTGTCAATTTGCTGCGCGGCCATACGATCCTGTTTTTTCTGGAACGGGAGCTTATTTTGCACGTCAATACGTTTCAGGTCGAGCATCGGGCGATTACCAAGTCGGAGAGCGAGGCGACGGTTCTCGGCCCGCAGGATTCGTTTGTGGAGATGCTGGAGATCAACCTGTCGCTCTTGCGCCGCAGATTGACGACGCCCAACCTGAAAATTGTCGCCTACACGATCGGCACAGAGACGCAAAACCGGGTAGCGGTCCTGTACCTGGAAAATATCGCGAACGAGATCAACGTCGAACGCGTGAAGACACGCATCCAAAACGTCGAGTATCAGGGCTTCGTCGGATTGCCTGTTTTGAAACAAATGCTCGAAGACAAGCCGTACTCGCCGTTTCCCCAGTTCGGGCTGACCAGTCGCCCGGACAATGTGGCAGCGGCACTGCTGGATGGCAGAATCATCATTATGCTGAACGGAAGCCCTGAAGCGGCGATCTGCCCGGCCTCTTTTCTGGAGATGTTCAGCAGCCCCGAGGATTTCTACAATCGCTGGTCAACGGCGAGCTTGCTGCGAATGATCCGCTTTTTCGGGCTGTTTGTGACGATTTTGCTTACTTCCAGCTACGTATCCGTCCTGACTTTTCACCCGGAAATGCTCCCTCCCGCCTTGCTGACGATTTTGTCTGAATCGCGCAGCCAGGTGCCTTTTCCTCCGGTCATCGAGGTGATCTTCATCGAGCTGGTTATCGAGATTTTGCGTGAAGCCGGGATACGCATGCCGACGAAAATCGGTCAGACGATCGGGATCGTGGGCGGGATTGTCATCGGAACAGCGTCCGTTCAAGCGGGATTGGCCAGCAACATCTTGATTGTTCTCGTCTCCGTCTCGGCCCTGCTTTCGTTTGTTCCGCCCAATTTTTTGATGAGCAACGCGATTCGTCTCGTTCGTTACGGCTTTATTTTGATGGCAGGCATGATGGGGATGTACGGTCAGATGCTGATGCTTGCTTTTTTGTTTGCGCATTTGCTCAACCTGACTTCTTTGGGCACTCCTTACATGGCTCCGGGTGTGCCGCGCCAGTGGACGGATTTGTTTAATGGCCTGGTGCGCGCGCCGATGAAGTTCATCGTCTATCGCAACCGCATGTCCAGAGCAAAACGCAAACAGGCGCGGCCCGTTGGTGAGGAGTAGATAGATGGACAGAGGAAAGATTCACAGCCTGAATCCGATCCATGTAATCGGGCTGATCATCAATTCAATGGTCGGCGTCAACCTGCTGTCGCTTTCTCATTTTGCCAGCAAAATGGGCTATAACTTGTGGATGGCGCCGATTTTGCTCGGAATCATTGTGACGCTGACGGTCTTTCCGATGATCGCGCTGTGCAGCCGCTACCCGGGAGATACGCTGTTCGGGATTCATGAAAAGTTGCTGGGGAAGTGGCTGGGTAGCTGCCTGAACGTCCTGGTCATCGTCTACGCCATCCTGAACACATCGACAGCGAATGAAGGATATGTCCGGCTTTTGCAAACCTCGATGCTCAACAACCAGACGATCACCATGCCGTTGCTTGGTTTGACACTCGTCATGATGTACATTACGAACGGCGGAATCAAGCTCGTAGCGAGGTTTTGCCTGCTGGCCCTGTTTTTTACGGGGTGGATGCTGGTGTTGCTGCATTACGGTTTTCAAAAAGGCGGGCTTTCGCATATTTTTCCGCTTTTCAATACCGATCTGGCCAGTGTGCTGGATGCGCTTAACCAATCCTCAGGCAGTATGCTGGGGTACGAAATTTTGTTGATTTACTACCCGTTTATCATCGAAAAGAACAGAGCGCGGCGCCATGTGTTGATCGGCGTATGGACGGTCGTTTTCTTCTACGTGTTGGTGCTGCTCACGAGTGTGGCGTATTTTTCCGAATGGCAGGTGGCGAATCTCGTCTACCCGATTTTGAATCTGTTCAAGGCTGTCGAGCTGTCCTTTTTGGAGCGGGTAGAAAATTTGGGAATCGGTCTGTGGGTGTTTCTCATTCTCAGTACGTCGACCGCGTACTTGTGGATGGCGCGTACGGGGATGGAACAATTGGCGGGGAAACGTCGCTTATGGCATCTTTTGTTGCCGTCCGCGATTTCTTACTTTATGATTCGCGGCCCTCTGTCCGTGGAAGCGCAACGCTACCTGTATGACCAGCTGACTGTTTACTTCGCGTACGGCTTGATCTTGTGGCCGATCTTTTTGCTGATGCTGCACGCTTTGCGGCGAGGAAAGGGGGAGAAGGTGTCATGAGATGGAGCAGCTGGCTCTTTTTGATCGCACTCCTTTCCTGCACGCTTGCGGGCTGTGCCGCCGAATATGAACGTCCGGCGCTTGAAGACATGGCGATGATCGGCGTGATGGGGTTCGACTATGTCGATGATACGCAAATGAAGGTGCTGGTCTCCATTCCGGTTCCGGCAAAAGGCAAGGAAACGACGCAAATTTATGCGACCCAGGCTTCGATGACCAGTGAAGCGATGCTGGCGCTGGCTCCCAAAGTGGAGCGGACGATTACTTTATCGCAGCTGCGCGTCATTTTGTTCAGCGAGGAGCTTGCCCGAAAAAGCGGGATTGGCAAAGTCGTGCTCGATTTGTACCGGAATCCGATTGTGGGCGAAAACGTGTTTATCGCCATCGTCAAAGGCAAAGTAGAGGATGTCATCAGAGGGAAGTACAAGAACAAGCCGGAAATCAACACGTATTTGAACGACTTGCTGCGTCCGAGAGTGGAGACGGCGTTTTCGTCTTTTTCCACGATTCACGATTTTGTCTTCATGATGACCAGCAATATAGGCGATCCGAATTTGCCGTATTTGGTCAAGCAAGACGGGAGCATCGAGATTGCCCAAGTTGCGTTATTGCGAAAGGACAAGATGATTGGACTGTACTCGCAGCGCGAAGGGAAGCTGGTGCAATGTTTGTTGGGACGCAAGCGGCTCCCCCGCGTCAAGTTCGGGTTTGGCGACCCGGACGCTGCGGAGGCGAACGCCGACATGGAAGAGATCATTTTCGACTTCGTCTGGTCGAAATCAAAAGTGCGGAGCAATGGCAATACGAAAAAGCCGGTCATTCATATCGACCTGGAACTGCGCGGCGTGGTCGTCGGCTATGATGGAAAGAAAAACTTGGATAAGCGTCCGCAGATCACCAAGCTGGTCAAACAAATGGAAAAGCGGATTCAAAGTGAAACGAAAACCATGCTGAAAAACTATCAAAAATGGGGCGTCGATCCGGCTGGCTTGGAGGAAAGTCTCCGGCAGAAATACCATGGGAAATGGACGCGGGAAAAAGGATTGGCCCTCTACAAGAAGGCCGATCTCAACATCAAGGTCAAACTGGACATTCTCGGCTACGGAACCATCAAATAAGGGGGAGCAGGCTTGCTAACGCAGTCGTTTCAGCTCCCGCCAGATGGCTTTCAGCGTGGGAAGATTCCATTTTGGCCTTTTTCCGTAGAGCAGATGGGTCAGCCCGGAAAACATCAGCTGCTGGTCTGGCGTGTACGGATACCAGTTGAACTCGCGCTTTTTCGAGCCGGGATCGTGAATGATCGAGATGCTGTGGGTGAAAGCTTGCAGTCCAACCGGGCCGCGGTAACGGCCGATGCCGCTATCCTTGACCCCGCCAAAAGGGAGGTGCGGATTGGCATAGCTGATGATGACGTCGTTGATGCACACGTTTCCGCTCAACAGCTTTTCCGCCACGCGCTGCGCTTTTGCTTTGTCGGCTGACCAGACAGAGGCATTCAAGCCGTAGGGCGATTCATTGACCAGACGGATGACTTCTGCTTCATCGGAAAAGGTGACGATCGGCAGGACAGGGCCGAATGTCTCTTCGCGCATGATTTTCATTTCCGGTGTGACGCCTGTCAGGATGGTCGGGGCAAGGAACATGCTGTCCGTTTGGATCGCTCCGCCAGTGACAGCTGTGGCTCCCGCGGCGAGCGCGTCGTCGATGTGCGCGCGGACGATCCCGATTTGCTGCGGCGACGTCATCGAACCGACTTCTGCCTGCTCGGGAAAGCCTTGGCGCAGCGCTTTTGTTTTTTCGGTGACCAAGCGCAAAAATTCGGAATACACGCGCTCGTGGACATACAGGCGCTCGACGGACATGCACACTTGACCGGAGTTGGTGAAAGCGCCCCAGACGGCACCGTTTGCGGCGCGCTCCAGATGGGCATCGTGGAAAACGATCATCGGGTCTTTTCCGCCCAATTCCAATTCTACGGGGATCAAATGCTCCGCTGCGGCTGCCATGATTTTTTTGCCAGTGGCGACCGAACCTGTGAAAAAGATTTTGTCAGGCCGGGCGGATACAAGCCGACTGCCGACCTCCCGCCCGCCGTGCAGGACAGTGACGACGTCTTCAGGCAGTCCGACAATCTCGAACAGTTCTTCGATCAACAGGCCAGTGGACGGCGTGACTTCCGACGGCTTGAGAATGACGGTATTTCCGGCGACAAGCGCGGACAGCATCGGAATGATGGCAAGCTGAAACGGATAGTTCCACGGCGAGATGACCGCGACAACGCCCATCGGCTTGTAGTGGATGTACGATTTTTTCGGCCAGAGCACGAGCGGGGTGGGAACAGGCTGGGGAGACAGCATTTGCTGTGCGTGCTTTTCGTAAAAACGGATCGTATCAGCGGTGACAAAAATCTCGGTCATGTACGCCTCAAGCGTTACTTTTCCCGTTGCCTGGCTGATTTTTTGCGCCAGCTCCTCGCCGTGCTCGACGAGATAGTGGCGCAGGGAAGCGAGATAGCGCAGCCGCTCAGCGAGGGATGTAGCGGACCAGGCAGCAAAGGCGCGCCGTGCTTTTGCTACGGCGGCATCAACCTCGGCCGGGCTGGCCTCCGTTACCGAACCAAAAACTTCGCCAGTCGCAGGATTGCGCAAAGAGAGGACGGACATCATGGATCACCTCATTCATTTTTGATCAAGCGGAAAAAGCGACGCAAGAAAATGCTGCACTGCAAACTGGAAAAGGGCCAAAGCTTCGGCTGCGGGTTTGTCTTCGTCCAGCAAGCTTTGCAAGATCATGCCGTCAATCAAGGAGTAAACGATCGAGCTGGCAGCGTTCTCGTCCATTGCGAGTGATGCTTGCCGCTCCGCTTGCAGCCGTCTGAGCATGCGCACAATCAAGTCGTGCAGCCGGGCGCGAATGCGGTGGACTTGTTCGAGAAAGACGGGGGTGTACAAAGCCTGCGCTTGCAAATCGTACCAGAGCCGATGCAGCTTGCGGTCTTCTTGGAGACTGCGCCCGAGAACCGTTACGAGTGCGGGGAGCCAACTGTCCAGGGGAGCAGCGACTACTTCGCGTTCCAACTCGTCGATCAAGCGTTCCTTGTAGCTTGCGATGACAGCGAGCAGCAAATCTTCCTTGCTGGCGAAGTAGTAATGCAGGATGCCGAGCGAGACGCCGGATTCCTTGGCGATATCGCGCAAAGACACGTTGGCGTAGCCTTTTTCCGCCAGACAGGCCGTTGCCTGTTCGATCAGAAAAGCTCGTTTCGCCTCTGCTTTCGCTTGGCTTTTGGAAGGGGGAGTCATGCTGTGCACCTCGTTTTTGGACGATCGTCCAATTTTTGATTTGATTGTAATTCGCTGCTGTGCGCTCTGTCAATGGAAATCGAGAACATGCCAAAAAGAAGCGGCTGCATCACCGCTTCCTTTGACGTTCCCAACGCTTGAGATACGGATAAGGGTCAAAAGCCCAATCGGCTCCCCCTGTCTCCCGGTACATGCCGTAATGCAAGTGGGGCGGAAATTTACCCGCCGTCCCGGGCTTTCCGTAGCCGGAGCTGCCGACATACCCGAGCAATTGCCCTGGCTCGACGATGTCGCCTGGCTTCAACCCTTTTTTAAACGAGGACAAATGCGCGAAGTAATGATACACGTTGCCCATGTCCCGCATGCCGATTCGCCAGCCGCCGTAGCGGTTCCAGCCAATGACCTCGATGACTCCGTAGGCGGTCGACAGGACGGGCGTGCCGTAGCTGGCGAAAATGTCTGTGCCTTCGTGAATGCGGCGTCCTCCCCAGCCGCGAGCGTCTCCCCATGTGCTGCGGTAGCTGTAGTCGTACCGGGCAGGAATGGGAAAATGACGCTCGTCCAGTTGCAGGTGCTGGTATTTGTCGTACACCTGGGCGAATTGCCGGATCGTTTTTACCGAGCGATCGCGCTGGTAGTAAGACCAGACGCCGATTTGCCAGTCATCCGCCGAAAAGCCGTAAGCGGACAGGTAATGAATAAGCGTAGTGAGTGCATCCAAATCGTTGTTGCGGTCGGCGATCCCATCTCCGTCGCCGTCCATTCCCAGCCCGTCAAAAAACTGAATCGATGCCGGGTTGGTATCTTCCGGATCGGGGTTCATCACGCCTGACCAGCGCTCCTGCGGGATATCAACAGCCGTGAGCCGCGCGTTCGATTCTTGCGTATTGGCTTGTTTTTTGCGTATTTTCATCGTGCGCTCGTACTGGTCAATCGCGGCCAAATAGTTCCACGGAATGCCGTACAAAGACTCCATGCGCAAAAAAAGCTGCAGGCGCTCTTTTAGCAGAGGATCTGTCTGTTTGGCAGCAGAGCCTTTGGCAAAGCCTGATTCCAGCGGCAAAACGATTGCTGCCACGCACAAGCTGATCTGAATGATTAGGCGGAAAACTCGCATGCCGACTCCCTCCAGCCAGGGTAGTTTCCGTTGTAGTTTCTGCCAGTCTGAGCGGATTATCCACGATACTTTTTGGAAGCAGGCGAGCAACTTTTCTCCGGAGGCACGGGCATTTGATGTATGATGCAAGAAGAAACAAGCAAAGTTCGGAGGGGAAAAAATGAAGCTGGTCATTCGGGCAGAAGGTCCGATCATGCTGGAATCATTGGTGAAGCCGCTGCAACGGATTGCGAGCAAGCAAGGGATCGGTGCAGCTGAGCCTGCCGCCGCGAAATTCGCCGGGTGCATGCACGATTTGGCGGAGTGGTATCGGGAGGGGATGGATCAGGAACGCTGGCAACGGGAAGCAGCAGCCTTGCGCGAGCTGATGACAAGCCCTTTGACTGACTGGTGCCGGGGCAAGCTGTATGTGGAAACAATCGCCGTCCCGTTCGGTTTGCCGCTCGCCGCCCTGTCGCTTCTGTCCGGGCTGGCGATCCGGGAGACGGAACAGTTGGAGCCGCGTCGCGACTTTTCGCCGCTCGCCGTGCTCTGGCTGAAGGAAGTGGGAGCAAAGCCGATGCGCGGGCTTGCAGGCGAACTGGTGCAGGTGGAAGGTGAAAACAACGTGGCAGCAATTTTGCTGAAGCCAGGCGTTGAAACGGCGCGAGCAGACGGCATACCTGTCGGGTACGAGCAAAGGCAGCACGCCGACGAGCATATCGACGAAGGCATGGTGATATTGCAAGCGAACATAGATGACGCAAGCCCGGAGTGGCTTTCCTATCTGATGGAGCAATGCTTTTGGGCAGGGGCGAACGATGTGCATTTTTTGCCGGTGACGATGAAAAAGAGCAGAGCCGCGACACTGGTGCAAGTCATGTGCTATCAGAGCCAGCTTGAGGCGATGAAAACGATTTTGTTCAAGGAGACGACGACGTTTGGCATTCGCTCTTTCCCTGTAGCGTGTCACCGTCTGGCAAGGCGATTTATCACTGTTCAGACGAGTTGGGGAGAGGTTGCGGTCAAACTCGGCTACCACAGGGGCGAGCGGGTGCAGATTGCGCCGGAATACGAGCACTGCGCGCAGCTTGCCAGAGCCAACGGCGTACCTTTGCAGCAAGTTTATCAGGAAGCTGTGGAACTGGCCGCCCGTAAAAGTTCTGTAAAAATATGGGCAGACAAGCAGGAGCAAGCCGAGCCGCCAAAGAATTGAAAACGTGGAGTATCCAAACCCCAAAACCGTATGGAGGTGGCTGTGTGATGAGCAAAAAAGTGTTGATCGTTACAGGGGATGCCGTAGAAGCCTTGGAGGTGTTCTACCCGTATTACCGTTTGCTGGAAGAGGGTTACGAAGCCGTGATTGCTGCGCCCAGCGTGAAGACGCTGCACACCGTTTGCCACGATTTTGAAGCACACAGCGAGACGTATACGGAAAAGCCGGCTTATCAGCTGCCTGCGCACGCCGCTTTTGCCGACGTCAATCCGGAAGCGTTCGACGCCTTGATCATTCCGGGCGGTAGAGCACCCGAGCACATCAGGCTGAACGAAAACTTGAAGCCGATCGTCTCGCACTTTTTTGAAGCGAACAAGCCTGTTGCCGCGATCTGCCACGGTTCACAGGTGCTGGCAATCGTCTCCGAGCATCTCGCTGGCCGTACGCTGACAGCCTATCAGGCATGCAGACCAGACGTCGAGGCGATGGGGGCGATTTACGAAAAAGAAACCCTTCACGTAGACGGCAACCTGGTTTCTGGTCATGCATGGCCGGATTTGCCCGGCTTTATGCGCGAGTTTTTGCGTCTGCTGCGATAAGCCTATCCTAGCCTTTGCCCTTGCCTAAATAAAAACTTCCGCCGACAAAGCACATCGGCGGAAGTTTTTTTCGTTTACTTGTGTCCGACCAACAGCCGCAACACGTTTGGCTGATCGGGCAGGTCGCGTGTGCCTGCGCCGTAGCCGATGGACTCTACGGTCATCGACGGCAACGAACCGAACTGTTCGACTAGGGCGGCAGCCACTCCTGCTCCGGTAGGGGTGGTCAATTCCTTTTGGATGCTCGTCTCGCGCAGCGGTATGCCGAGCAACAGCTCCATGGTCGCCGGAGCGGGAACCGGGTACAGTCCGTGAGCGCAGCGCACGTAGCCGTTTCCCGTCGGGATCGGCCCGCAGTAAAGCTGCTCGATGTCCAGCTCTTCCAGTCCTAAAGCGATCCCGACGATATCGACGATGGAATCGAGTGCGCCCACCTCATGAAAATGGACCGTATCTACAGGGACATTGTGAATTTTCGCTTCGGCGATCGCGATTTTTTCAAAAATAGCCAGAGAGCGGCCAGTTACGCGCGGCGCCAGTCCGGCAGCCTGGATCATCGCCACAATGTCTTTGTGGCTGCGGTGTGTGTGGTCGTTTCCCAGCACTTTCAAAGGCTTCTGCGGCAGCGAGGGAGCGTGGCTTTCATCGATGACGTCCAGCTTCAAAGCGGAAACGCCAGCTTTGACGACGGTTTTCCACTCCAGGCGAAAATCTCCCGGAGACAGCTTGCGCAACTCCTGTTCGATCCGCTCGCGATTGGCTCCTGCGTCCACCAATGCGGCGAGCAGCATGTCTCCGCTGATCCCCGAAAAACAGTCCAAATACGCGATGCGCACAAGAAACACTCCTTTTCAACCAATGATTTCCTCTGTATCATATAGGGAAAGTATGTTCGTCTGATTGGCGATTGTTTGTCCAAAGTGTACCATTTGCCGATTCAGTTTGTCATGCAAGGAGTTGAGCGCTTCGTGTTGTCATTCATTCATACGGCGGACGTCCATCTGGACGCGCCTTTACATATGCTGGCGGATCGTTACGAGCTTAGGCAGGATGATGTTCGCCGCACGCTGCAAACGATTCGCGACCTGGTCGTGTCCAGACAGGTCGACTTTTGGCTGATCGCCGGAGATTTGCTGGAATACCACGGGGGCAGAAGAGCGACGGCTGTATTTTTGCGCGATCTGTTCGAAAGTGTCGCTCCGATTCCCGTTTGCATCGCGCCGGGCAACCACGATCCGTGGCGCGCGGATTCGTTTTACCAGACGATGGACTGGCCTGGCAACGTCTACTGGTTTACCCTGGAATGGGGCGTATACGAATTTCCGGAAAAGTCGTGTGTCATCTACGGCTGGGGCTTTGGACAGCCACACGTCTACGAATCGCCGCTTGCGACTTTTCCGGGCAAGCTAGATGGCTATCGGCATCACCTGATGGTTCTGCACGGCACGATCTTGAACGCGACGAAAGACGAGCACCAGCCTTACGCGCCTATGAGCTTGCAGGAGCTTGTCCAGGCGGATGTAGACTACGTCGCTCTCGGGCACATCCACAAGCCGGAACAATTCGTCCATCCGCTCAAAAAGCGGCCGCTTGCCGCCTATCCCGGTTCGCCGGAAGGATTGACCAATAAGGAAACGGGAGAGCGCTGCGTGTTGCACGGCGAGCTGGACGACGCGGGAAAATTGACCTTGCAAGCGATCCCGGTCAGTCAGCGGCAGATTCATAAACTGACCATTCACGCGCAAGGAGCGGAAACGGCGGAACAGCTAATCGCAGGGATGGAGGCACAGCTTGGCAGGATCGCCGACCGTGATCTCGTGTATGTGACTTTGACAGGAGAGAGAGCGGCGCATTTTGTTCCCTCGATTCCCGTTCTGGAGCAGCGATTTTCGCGGTTTTTTCTGTTTGCAATTACGGATGAGACGTGGCCGGACATCGATGCGCAGAAGCTGATGGCCGAGGACAGCATTTGGGGAAAATGGCTCGCCAAGCTGGCGCAGATCGAGGCGAATGCCCGCAGCGAAGAAGAGCGGGAAATAGCGAGACTGGCGAAGCAAGAAGCGCTTGCGCGGATTGGGGGGAGCATGCGATGAGAATCGAGGAGCTGACCGTAACCGGGTTCGGAAAATGGCAAGGAGCTGCTTTTCGCTTCGCTCCCGGGCTGAATTTGTTTTACGCCCCCAACGAAGCGGGAAAGTCCACGCTGCTGCAAGCGATTTTCGCCGCCCTGTACGGGATGAAGCGCGACTACGTGAAGACGGCAAGGTATTTGCCTGAATACGAAAAATACCGCCCCTGGCATCAGGGAGAGTATGAAACGATCATTACGTACCAGCTCGGGGGCAAAACGTACCGCTTGCACCGGACGCTTTTGAAAGAGCGGGAACAGGCGCGGCTTTTTCTCGACCCGGAATGGACGGAGCTGACAGACATCTACCTGGAGGATCGCCGCAAGGAACGGAACTTTCTCGAAAAGCATCTGGGGCTTACCCGCAGCTTGTTCACCGATTTGACCTGGATCAGACGGGAGCCTTTGGAGGCTGCCGAGCATCTGTTGCCTTCGTTTGCGGATGTGCAGGAGGCAAGTCCGCTTGTCCACACGATTTTGGCGGAGTTGGATCGCGACTTGACGAGCATCGGCAAAAAGGAGCGGGCGGAAAATACGCAAATGGGCAAGGCTGCATCGCGGGTCGCCCGCAAAGAACAGGAGCTGGCTGATGCCGAAGCCGCCTGGCGCATGATTACCCAACTTGCGCAGTCGATCCGCGGCTGGGAGGAGGAGCGCCAAGGGCTGGAGCAGCGGCGAATCAGGTTGCAGGCGCGCATGCAAAAGTGGCAGGAGCAGGAACAGCTTTTGCAGGAGCGCTGGCAGCGAAGCTTTACCGCAGTCGACAGGCAAGAGTGGGACTGGTGGGAGCAGTCTGCTGGCAGCGAAGAAGAGCGGCAACTGCACCATCAGGCGCGCAAAGAAGTGGAAAAGTGGGGCGAACCGCGAACTGCCGCCGCGCCAGAAGCGATGCCCGACCAAGCGCTGAACGAGCTTGCGGCCGATTACGAGCGAGGGGTTGCGCTTCGCAAACAGCGGGAGCAGCGCCATTTGCGACTCGCTGAGCTGGCGGTTCTCGCCTTGTCCACGGGAACGCGCAGCCAGAGCCAGGGACGGGGGCGAACGCAAAGGCAAGGGAACCAGGCGAAGCGGAGGAAAGGCGCCCTGCGTCTGTGGGGTGTTGCAGGGGTGTTTGCCAGCTTGGGCGCAGTCGGTTTGGCGACGGAGCATCCTGTCCTTGGAGGCAGTGCCATTGGTCTGGCTTTGCTTTTGGCCGCGCTCGGCGTAGTTGTGCTGCGGGCAAAAGGGGGCGCAAACAGCAGCAGTCCCGCCGCAGCCATCGACAGCCAGCAAGCGCTGGAGGGAGAACAGCTGCAACAGGAGATCGCCGCCTTGGACGCCGAGTTGGCGAAGCTGGTGGGGCGTTATGGCGTTTCGGATTGGGATACTTTTCTGGCAAAAAGGGAAGAGCTACAACGAAGCGTGCAGGAGCAGCGGACTGTTGCGCTGGAGAACGATCTGGCCAAAACAAGGCGGGAGGAACTGCTGGCGGAAAGCTGGGGCGAGGCGCTGCGTGCGATTTTAAAACGGGAAAAGCGACAGTGCGAGGAAGCGGGGAGCGACTGTCTGGCGCAGTTAGCGCACATCGAAGCCGAGTTGCAGGAGCTGCGGGAAAAAACGGCGAGGGCGCATGGCGAAATGAATGCGCATGAAAGCGAATCCGTAGCGAGTGCCAGAGACGAATACGAGCAAGCCGTGCAGGGGCTGCGCCAACTGCAGCAACGCAGAGATGCGCTGCAACTGGCGCGGGATACTCTTTTGGAAGCACAAGGGGAGTGGAAGCGGGACGTCACGCCGGATGTAAACCGGATTGCTTCCGAGGTGATGAGCCAAATTACAGCGGGGGCTTATTGCGACGTGAGGCTCGATCCGGGCGAAGGCTTTGCCGTACGCCTGCTGGAGCCATCCCGCAAGCAAATTGTCAGCCAGGAGCAATGCTCCACGGGAACCGCCGACCAGCTTTATTTGGCGCAAAGGCTGGCTCTGCTGCATCATGTGAGCAAGCGGACGGAACCGTTGCCGCTGTTTTTGGACGACCATTTTGTCCACTATGACGACGAGCGGTTGCGAAGAACATTGGCGTACGTTGCCGAGCTGGCAGCGGAGCAGCAAGTGTTTTTGTTTACTTGCCACGAGCGCGAGCGGCGCATGCTGGAATCGTTGCTGTCCGGAGGGGCTCGGCATAAAGTGCATCGGATCGGGTAATTGTTACCTCAATTGTGAAAGAGGTTGCCCCTTGTATATCCAACCTCTATAATGGAGATTGATTATGTCTCGTACCAAGATACATGAGGAGTGGGCCCTATGACGCAACGCAAGCCGGAGTGGCTCAAGATCAACCTTGTTTCAGGACCAGAACTCGCCAGCTTCAAAGAGTTGAAGCAAACGATGCGCAGCAAGACGCTACATACTGTTTGCGAAGAAGCCAAATGCCCCAACATTCATGAATGCTGGGCCAGCGGAACAGCTACGTTCATGATTTTGGGTGATATATGTACCCGTGCCTGTCGGTTTTGCGCAGTAAAAACCGGATTGCCGACGGAGCTTGATGTGGCCGAACCGGAACGCGTGGCAGAAGCAGCCGAGCAGATGCGTTTGCGACATGTTGTCGTGACTTCTGTTGCCCGCGACGACCTGAAAGACGGAGGCGCACAAATTTTTGCAGAGACGATCCGGGCGATTCGCCGTCGTCTGCCGTTTGCCTCTGTGGAAGTATTGATTCCCGATTTCCAAGGAAACTGGGATGCATTGAAGCTCGTCATGGACGCGAAGCCAGACGTGCTGAACCACAATATTGAGGCTGTTCGCCGCCTGTCCGATCGCGTGCGGGCGCGCGCCAAGTACGACCGGACTTTGGAACTGTTGAAAAAGGCGAAGGAATTTCAGCCAAACATTCCAACGAAGTCCAGCCTGATGATCGGTGTAGGCGAGACGCTCGAAGAAGTGATCGAGACAATGGACGATTTGCGTTCCGCAGATGTCAACATCATGACAATCGGTCAGTACCTGCAACCGACGAAAAAGCACCTGAAGGTAGAGCACTATTACCATCCGGATGAATTTGCCCGCCTGAAGGAAGAGGGCATGAAGCGGGGCTTCAGCCACGTCGAAGCAGGGCCGCTCGTACGCAGCTCTTACCATGCCCACGAACAGGCCAATGCAGCGAAGGAAACCATCGCCAAGGAAACAGCAATGCCACAGGCGCAATAACAGGGAAGAACCCCTCCTGCAAGCGAGACGAGTCGCGGCAAAAGGGGTTCTTTTTACGTACAGGGGAGATTCGCACTAGCGACTGGTTGTACCCATGTTAGCTTTGTGGGTTGCATGCGCGTTCGTTTGCGCTTTTGTGCTGGTTCCTTGCTCGCGATCCGTCATGCCGCCCATTCGCTTGATCAGCGTATCGATGCTGGCTGCGTCTTCGTTACGCGCCGTATGCAGATTGCTTGAGCGGCTGGCGACACGGGCGATTTCCTGAATGTCGTTCGGATTGTCCGTTACGTATACTTTGTAGTAACGTGGTGAAATCGACTGCGCATTCATTTTCGCCTGGTTTTTGGCGGTGCGGGCATCAGCTCCCTGCGTGTTCAGGCCGACGAAGATTTCTTCATCCGTCACCAGGACAGTAGATTGCTGAACGCCGGGGCAGCTCGTTGTGACGTTGCCGACTGCTTGCGCCAGCGCATCACGGTCTACATAGACGTTTTGGGCGCCAGCGGTCTTCATGCTGGCCCGGTTCGTCTGGACGTAGCCCATTTTCGGCATGCCGGTTTGCATGATGCCAGCTCCTGCACGATTCCAGGCCCGCTTTTGATAAATGGAATGATTCATTCCATTCGGCGTGCCCAACGCTCCGTCGTTGTGGTCGGTAAAGGCGTTGTACGGTCGCATGCCACTTGTGTAGGCGTTGTAATTGTTGACGTTCGCCCGTGGATACGTCCCGTTCGGATGCAAGCCATTATCGACGCCAGGCGCGTTGTTCAGACCGACCCCGTTACGCACGTGCAGTCCGTCAAAGTTTGCGGAGCGCACACCGTCGTAGTTGCGGACATGCAGCCCGTCAACATTCGTTACGTGAGGAGCAGCCTGATTCGGATGCGTGTAGTTCGGCGCAGCGTTGTTTGCGCAAGCGGAAGCCAAGAGAGCAATGCCTGCAATCGCAGGATACAACCATGTCTTTTTCAATGGTAACACCCCCTACACGATAGAATGTCCAGGGGGCAGGTGCAGTTTTCGTGGGAATTTTATCTCTTGCTGTTTGAAATATGGTAAGATGTACAAAAGTAAACAAGTGTAAGGAGGAAGCGGACTTGATTCGCACGCAAGCCGGTACTTATGAAGTCATGGAAGAAAATCGCGACGGCTGGAATCCGGAAGCATTCAGGGAGCGTTACAGCGATATCCTCGATAAATACGATTACATCGTAGGGGACTGGGGCTACGGACAGCTTCGTCTGCGGGGATTTTATACAGATGCCAATCGCAAAGTACCGTTCGAGCAGAGGATCGCCGCTTTGGATGAGTACCTGCACGAGTTTTGCAACTTTGGCTGCCCGTACTTCGTCTTGCGCAAAGTGAAGGATGCCATTGGACATAGCGGTGGAGAGCACGAAGGCAACGACGATAATCCGGACACGATTCTCGATATTCGCCATGACGCGCCAAGGGGAGAAAGTTCGGCTGTCATTGTCGAACGCAAGGACCGACGTCGTTTTAACCCCCGGCAAAACAAGCAGGATCGCCAGGAGCGAAACAATAACGGAGCTTCCCACGACCGTTCCGGTGCTGGTCGCAACGATCGGTCAGACAAGCCCAAGTTCCACAAAGAAAAGCAGGACAAAAACGGCAAGGACTCTTCCTCGCGGGAAAAACGTCCGAACCAGATGCGTCCCAACCGGGAGCGCGACAAAGTTCCGACTGGTCAGAACACGCCCAAGCGTGACACATAGAAAGACAAAAGCAAACAGCCCCGGGACTAGGGGCTGTTTTGCTGTACATAAATCTTGCTTCATCAAAAGCCGCCGCCGTAAAACGGAAAGGGCTGATACGGGTACGGGTAGTACGGATAGGAGTATGGATACGGGTATGGATAGTAATAAGGCGGATAGTAGCTATAAGGGAGCGGAATGATCACAGGGCCAATTCCTTCGTCTCTTCTTCGGCGAAAGAAGACGGGATGCGCCTGGTCTTCCGGAATCATCTGGTATTGTTCGTCCGCCTGATGGCCCTGCAACTGGTTTTCGTCAGCTTGATACGGTTGCATATTGCGACTGCACTCCTCTCAGTGTCTGTATGTGCAGTAGCAGTATACGAGACATCCGCCTGCAAGGAGCGTTGTCCCGATGGAAATGGGCAGCAAAAAAGCCTATCCCCGGGCTCTTGTGTCAAGAGCGGGATAGGCCCAAAAAGCGGAATTAAACGACAGTCTCCAAAAAAGTTTTCAGCTCTTCTGCTTCCCGCTCGTTCAGATTGAAGGCAAATTCGAGGTAGCCTTCTTCTTCGAGATCGTCGTGCCCGATAATGGCAGAGCGGCCGTTTTGGATGTTGATGACGATTTTTTTGCCGTAAAAACGGTTTGTCGTCGTGATAGCCAGATCGAATCGGGTAGCTTCGCCCATAAAGCTGACGAAGCGGGTTTTCGTGTCCTCCGGTTCGTCGTACAAGAAAAACAGGTCATTCACCATAAATACGCTCCTCTACTTCCATAACAGATTTGGTTTGTGTTCGATATTGTGCAAAGCGCGGACAAAACGGATCGTTTTCGTTTGGGCGCGCATGACGATGGAATGCGTCTCCACCATATCGTCGCCCAGGTAGCGAACTCCTTGAAGCAGCTCGCCGTCCGATACGCCTGTGGCGGCAAAAATGGCGTCGTCTCCTTTTACCATATCGTTCAAGGTCAACAACTGCTCCGGATTGGTCAGGCCCATCTTGATACAGCGTTCGCGTTCCCCGTCATTTTGCGGCTTGAGCATCGCCTGCATGTCTCCGCCGAGGCATTTGATCGCCGCCGCGCTAATGACGCCTTCCGGTGCTCCGCCGATCCCGAGAAACAGGTCGATTCCTGTATGTGGCAGACAGGCGGCAATCGCTGCGCCTACATCGCCATCGCCGAACAGCTTGACGCGCGCGCCTTTTTCCCGCACCGTGTCGATGATGTGCTGATGCCGCTCCCGTTCCTGAACGATCACAGTCACGTCGGAAACGCGCTTGTTGTTCGCTTTCGCTACCACTTCAATCATTTTATCCACGGGATCAAGCAAGTTGATTTGTCCCGCAGCCCGTTTGCCCACAGCCATTTTCATCATGTACATGTCAGGGGCATGAAGCAGCGTTCCGCGGTCACCGATCGCGATGACCGACATGGCATTGTTGTGGCCTTTGGCGACGATCGTGGTTCCTTCCAGCGGGTCGACAGCGACATCAACCTCCGGGCCGCCAGCTTCGGGGTGACCGAGTTTTTCGCCAATGTACAGCATCGGCGCTTCATCCAGCTCTCCTTCGCCAATCACGACGGTTCCCCGCATGTTGATGGTGTCGAACATGGCGCGCATGGCGCTTGTCGCCGCTCCGTCCGCTTCATTTTTCTTTCCCCGACCCATCCAGTGAGACGAGGCGAGGGCAGCCATTTCCGTCACCCGCACGATTTCCAATGCCAGTTCGCGTTCCACAGTTGTGTTCCTCCCTTTATGCCGGCAAAATTCACCCCATCATTGTAACACAAAGTACAAGCTGATTCGTGACAGCAGGGACAAATTTGGTATACTGTTGGAGGAAAAGAGGTGAAAGCCGTGAGCAATTCCTATTTGCAGGAAGGGGAATTGGTCCTTCTCGTCCTGGTGCTGACATTTGTGTTTACTACCTATTATGCGAAACGAAAAGCTAAAAAGCGAAAATAAGGAGAATCTTATGTACGACGTGAATACAAAGCGAATTGACCAAGTTTTAGCATATATGTCTCTCATGCTTGATCTGCTGGACAAGCTCAGGGAACGAGGAGCCGAGGCGGTTTTGGCGGATGAAGTGGCTGTTGCAGCGATGGAGCGAGCCCTGCACTTGTCCATCGAAGGAATTGTCGATGTAGGGAATGCGTTGATCGACGGCTTTATCATGCGTGACCCTGGCAGCTATAGCGACATCGTGGAAATTTTGCGTGACGAACAAGTCATTACAGATGAGCAAGCGGTCGTCTTGACGCGCGTCGTTGATTTCCGCAAGCATCTGGTGATTGACTACACAAGCGTTCCGGCTGGAGAAATGTTTGCGCTGGCAGAAGAGGCAGTCGCAGCGATGCGCCAGTTTGACCCGCAAGTTCGCGCTTTTTTGCAGAAAGAATTGTTCTAGAAAATGGAGAAGCGGATTTTTTATACAAAACACTTTCGTTTGTTTACTAAAGCGTGCCGATCCGCTACAATAAGTAGAAAGGACGGTGATACGTATGACAAACGAGGGGACGTCCACTCGTGACCAAATCCTGCACATGCTCAAGGTAAAAGGCTCACTCTCTGTCAGCGACATGGCCGTCGAGCTTGGCATTACTGAAATGGCGGTCAGACGCCATCTGAACACTTTGGAGAGAGACAATCTGATCAAGTCCACGCTTGTAAGACAAGCAATGGGACGACCGACGAATGTATATTCCTTGTCGCAGGAAGCAGATGAGCTGTTTCCGCGCAATTATTCTCATTTGACACTGGACTTCCTGCAAGATTTGAAAGACATCGACGGAATGGGCAAAGTCGAGATGCTGTTTCGCCGCCGCGAAAATCGCCTGGAGGAATCGTATCGCTCCCAAGTGCAAGGGGAGTTGAAGGACCGCGTAGCGAAGCTGGCGGAGCTGCAAAACGAAAAAGGCTACATGGTGGAATGGGAAGCGGACGCCGACGGCAACACGTACCGCATTCAGGAGTTCAACTGTCCGATCGCCCAAGTCGCGCGCGAGTTCAACCAGGCTTGTACCTGTGAGCTTTCCTTGTTCCGCCGCGTGCTGAACGCCGATGTGGAGCAAACCTCCTGCATGGCAAAAGGCGGAGACAAGTGCGTGTTTGAAATCAAAAATGCGTAAATACAGTGTCAGTGATGGCCACTTTTGTACGATTGCGTGCGAGGGTGGTTTTTTGCTGTTGAAAAAACATACAGCCGACTCGTCAAACGATGAAAAAGCGGGTATGGTAAATGGGTACAACAGGGTGGAGGAGATCAGACATGAAACCATACAAAGGCTATTTGCTCGATTTGGACGGAACGATTTACCGCGGCCATGAAGCGATCCCGGGGGCTGGCGAATTTGTCCGCTATTTGCAGGACAAGCAGATTCCGTACCTGTTTTTAACCAACAACTCTTCGACATCGGCTGAACGAGTGGCGGATCGGTTGACGGGGATGGGAATCGAGGCGGCTGCCCGTGACGTTTACACGACAAGCATGGCGACTGTCCAGTATTTACAAGAGCAGGCGCCCGCCGGGGCAAACGTATACGCGATCGGGGAGGAAGGCTTGCTGACACAACTGGAAGCAGCAGGCTATCGCCTGACCGAAGCTGATCCGGACTACGTCATTGTCGGAATCGACCGTGCCTTTACCTACGAAAAGCTCGCAGTGGCTGCGCGCGCGATCCGTTCAGGAGCCACTTTTATCGCAACCAATGCCGACGCCGCCTTGCCTACTGACGCGGGGCTATTCCCGGGGAACGGCTCGTTGGTAGCGGCTGTTTCCGTTGCATCCGCCACCAAACCGATTGTGATTGGCAAACCGGAGTCCATCATCGTGCGCTATGCGCTGGAAGTGCTCGGGACAAAAGCTTCCGAGACGTTAATTGTCGGCGATAACCTGTTTACCGATATTGAAGCCGGAGCAAACAGCGGGTTGGACAGCCTGCTCGTTTTGACTGGCTACTCTACGCGTGAGGAAGCCGCCAGCCATACGGCAAAGCCGACGTATGTCGCCAGCGATTTGCCGGAATGGCAGCTACGAATCTCGCTCTAGACACTCTTCCTGCTGCTTTTGGCGATGGGCAATCCGGCTCGAAGCTGCTGCGGCTACCGCTCCTACGAGGTCGTCCAAAAACGTGTGGACGCCGAAGCTTTTGTCGTTGAGCTGGGCGAGCTTGCCGTGTTTAAGCTTGTCGACATAGCCGAAGTTGGTGAAGCCGATGCTGCCGTACAAATTCACGATGGCGAGCGCCAACACTTCATCTACGCCATACAAAGGCTCGTCCGCTTCAATAATCGACTGGAGCGGGGGCAGCAGCTGTTTTTGTTCGGCGAGCATGTCCAGCTGAATGCCAGTCAGCAAGGCATTTTGCACCTCGCGCTTGTTCAGAACGGCCTGCACGCTCTCCAGACACAGCTGCATCGTCAGATCAGGGACGTATTGTTCTTGCAGGAAAAAGACAATCTCGGCGATGTCGTCGAGGGAAACGCCGCGTTTCGTCAAAAGCTCAATGACCGCCTCCAGGCAGCTTTCGCTGTTCAGCGGGTGTTCGACCATCGGTATTCCTCCTTTTCTGGCAAACATGGGTGCTCCTAGTATCTGCAGCCAGATAGGCACCTATCCCGGCTTGGCGACATACAATGCGCCTAGAGAAGGTGTGCAAGGAGGCTGACCTGTATGGAGGAAAAAGAACTGCTTCAGGAGCAGTATGGATTCCAACTGCAAAATTATCGGGTGACGGGCGCCAGCAAAGTGCTCGAAACCGACCAGGGCTTGTATTACATGTTTGAAGCGCCGGCAGGGTATCGATACAAAAGCAAATTCATCGAGAAAGTGCGCAAGCATCTGGAGCAGCAAAAAGACATTCGGATGCTCAAGCTGGTCAAGACGACGGGCGGGCAGCCCCATTTTGTCGAGGATGAACAGCTATACTACTTGTATCGGGGAGTGCGCGAGTCGGTTCCGGAAAATTCGTTTTACGCCAGCGGACAGTCGTTGGCGCAGTTCCATCAGGCGACGAAAAATTTTTCCGGCGAAAAACTGTTCATCCCGTACAGCTCGCTTGGAAACTGGCCGAGTACGTGGAGACGGAAATTGCGGCATTACAACGAGTACCGCGATGAACTGGATGAGTCCGATGCCGAGCTGACGCCGATGGATGAGCTGCTTTTGACTTGCTACACGTACGTGCATCAGCTTGGGGAAATATCTGTGCAATACTTGCTGGAAGCGGGCTACGACAAAGTCGTGAAAGAAACGGCAGGACTTGGAAAAGTAGCCTACCAAAATTTTGATCAAGGGTATATGCTATGGAATGAGAAGGATGTACGCCTGATGGCGGGAGAATGGAACTGGGTTCTCGACATGCGGGCTCGCGATCTTGGGCAATGGCTGAAAGCCGAAACGAAGCGCAACGGTTGGAACGACGAAGCCGTGATTCACTTTTTGGACGGCTACAACAGTGTTGCGCCGTTGCTGACAGGAGAGTACGCCGTCATTTACGCCCTCATGCTCTACCCTGGCCGTTTTTTGAAGCTCGTGGAGTCGTACAAGGAGCTTCCGCTGGAGGAGCGGCAGGAAGTAAACGCGGAAGGCTGGCAATCCCAACTGGAAGACGAGCTTGCGAAAATGGAAGAAGGACTCCGGCGCTATCCCCGTCTGGTCGCGGATCATTATGGCGTCACCATTCCACAAATCGATTGGCTGTGGAGGCAAAACAATGAGCAAGCCACAAGTATTCGTCACGAGGAAACTGACCAATGAAGTCATAGCCATGCTGGAGACGGTAGCCGATGTGAAGCAATGGGAGGAGGACACTCCTGTGCCGCGCGAAAAGCTGCTCGAAGAGATCGAGCACGCCGATGCGGTGCTGACCATGCTGACGGAACGGGTGGACGAGGAGCTTTTGGCTCGTGCCAAAAAGCTGCGAGTCGTCGCGAATATGGCTGTGGGCTATGACAATATCGATGTGCCTGCCTGCAAAAGACGCGGGATCGCGGTGACCAATACGCCAGATGTTTTGACGGAAGCGACCGCAGACCTGGCATTCGCCCTGCTGCTTGCGACTGGCCGGAGAGTGACGGAAGCCAACCGCTTTTTGCTCGCAGGCGAATGGACGTCATGGAGCCCGTACTTGATGGCGGGACAAAGCGTGTACGGAGCTACGCTTGGCATTATCGGCATGGGGAGAATCGGGGAAGCGGTCGCACAGCGAGCAGCCGGGTTCAACATGCGCATTTTGTACCATAACCGCAATCGCAAGGAAGAGGCGGAGACCAAGACGGGAGCGCGGCTGGTTGGGCTGGAGGAATTGCTTCAGGAAGCGGATTACGTCGTGCTACTGACGCCGCTGACAGCGGAAACGAAGCACCTGATGGGAGCGCATGAATTTTCCCTGATGAAAAAATCGGCGGTCTTCGTGAACGTTTCCCGTGGCGGAACCGTCGATGAAGCCGCTTTGTATCATGCTTTGACCACTGGACAGATTTGGGCGGCGGGGCTGGACGTATTTGCCCAGGAGCCAGTTCCGCTCGATCATCCGCTTTTGGCGCTGAAAAATGTGGTGGCGCTCCCGCACATTGGCAGTGCCACGATCCAGACGCGCAATGAGATGGCGTCGCTGGCCGCCGCCAATATTGTCGCTGTACTGAGTGGAAAGGAGCCGTTGACCGCTTTATGAGCACCGTGTTGATCATCGTGGCGAGCCTTTTGCTGCTGGGGATTCTGGCCGCTTCCGCCGTCGCTTTGCATGTGACGTGGCGCTTGACGCATCCGGTGCGCAAACCGATTGACATGAACCCGGAGGACTTCGGGCTGGAAGCGGCGGAAGCGGTTGTTTTTCCCAGTCGGGAGACGAATATTTCGCTCTCGGGCTGGTATCATTCCGCTGCCCGAAACGGGCGCACGCCGAATGGCCGGACGCTGATTTTTGCCCATGGCTACAGCCAAAACAGGCAAGAGCCGCACCTTCCCGCTCTGGCGCTCGCAAGCAAACTCGTTCAGGCGGGCTACGATGTGTTGATGTTCGATTTTCGCAACAGCGGGGAGTCGACTCCGGCTTTGACTACAATCGGTTTGCGCGAGCAGCATGACTTGCTCGGCGCGATTGATTTTGTGGCGGCGAAGTATCCCGAACAAACCATTGGACTCGTCGGTTTCTCCATGGGCGCGGCGACTTCTTTGCTCGTCGGGGGAAGAGATGCGCGGATTGCGGCAGTGGTGGCGGACTCTCCCTTTTATTCGCTCAGCGAGTATTTGGAAGAAAATTTGCCGCAATGGACGGGCCTCCCGCGCTTTCCTTTCAACTGGCTGATCTTGACGCTGAGTCCGGTTTTTCTCAGGGCGAATCCGCGTCATGTCAAGCCTTTTGAGATCGTTCGCCAAGCGAAAAAGCCGATCCTGTTCATTCATGGCACGGGAGATCATACGGTGCCTGCGGAAAACAGCAAGCGGCTGCACGCTCTGGCAGAAGACGAGGATTCGCAAATTTGGCTGGTGCCGCACGCCGGGCACGTACGCAGCTTTGCTTTGATTCCCGACGAGTACGCAGAGCGGGTCATCGCCTTTTTGGAAAGAGGCATGGCGAAAACGGGGCAAAGTGGCAAGGCATCGATCTTGGGAAAATGAAAAAAGCAGCTACGCGTAAGCGGGTAGCTGCTTTCATGGCTGTGCGCCTGGATTAGAATACTTGTTGAACTTCCTTGATGCCTGGGATTTCTTCCACCAGTGCACGTTCAATCCCTGCTTTCAGGGTAATGGTGGACGAAGGGCAGCTGCCGCATGCACCCATCAGGCGCAGCTTTACGATGCCTTCTTCTACGTCAACGAGTTGTACGTCACCACCGTCACGTTGCAGGTAAGGGCGCAGTTTATCGAGAACTTCTTGTACTTGATCCATCATATCCATGGTCGATTCACTCCTTTCCAACCTCTCCTTTATTATAATCGTACGCCGGTGATAAATCCATGGCTTACATGCCCTGTCGACACTTTCCTGGGAGAAGTATAATCAAAGTGGGCTGGCATGGACTTTTTGCAATAGCAGCATGTTATAATGAAAAAGCAAGTACTTCAACATAAGGAGTCAGATCTTCGTGAACGTATTTCGCAATGTGAAGGAACTGATTGGCAATACACCAATCGTCGAAATTACACAGTTTGAGCTTCCAGAAGGAGTGCGCTTGTTCGCCAAACTGGAATACTTTAACCCAGGTGGCAGCGTAAAAGACAGACTGGGCATGGAATTGATTCGCGCCGCTGAAGAGAGCGGCCAGCTGAAGCCAGGCGGCACCATTATCGAACCGACAGCAGGGAATACAGGGATTGGCGTAGCACTGGCCGCTGTAGGAACCGGCTATAAAGTCATTTTTTGCGTACCAGCCAAATTTTCCGAGGAAAAGCAAGAGTTGATGCGCGCACTGGGAGCCGAGGTTGTAAATACCCCGACTGAACTGGGGATCAAGGGAGCGATTGCCAAAGCACAAGAGCTGGCAGCATCGATTCCGGGCTCATTCGTGCCGCAGCAGTTCGCTAACCCGGCAAACCCTGACGCCCACTACAAGACGACAGGCCCTGAAATCTGGAGCCAGATGGACGGACAAGTAGACGTGTTCGTTGCGGGCGCCGGGTCTGGTGGTACGTTCATGGGGGCTGCCCGCTACCTGAAGGAGCAAAACCCGAACGTCAAAACCGTCATCGTGGAGCCAGAAGGTTCGATTTTGAACGGGGGAGAATCCGGTCCGCACAAAACGGAAGGGATCGGCATGGAATTTTTGCCGCCATTTATGGACACCAGCTATTTCAATGCGATTCACACGATTCTCGATGTGGAAGCATTTGATCTGGTCAAGCAGCTCGCAGCCAAAGAAGGCTTGCTCGTCGGAAGCTCTGCCGGAGCAGCGATGGCAGCAGCTTTGCGCGAAGCGAAAGAAGCAGCGCCGGGCACCAACATCGTCACGCTGTTTGCCGATGGCAGCGAACGCTATCTGAGCAAAAAAATCTACCAGGGAGGAATCTAAGATGCGCATTAAAACTCGTCTGATCCACGGCGGTATCGATGGAGATCCACATACAGGAGCGGTTTCCGTTCCGATTTACCAAGTGAGCACATACAAACAGGAAGCGATTGGCGTGCACAAAGGCTTCGAATACTCCCGTACGGGCAACCCGACGCGTCACGCGCTGGAAACGTACATTGCCGAGATCGAAGGCGGAGCACGCGGCTTTGCTTTTGGCTCCGGGATGGCGGCTTTGTCCACGATTTTGTCTTTGTTCAGCAAAGGCGATCATCTTGTAGTGGGTGACGATGTGTACGGCGGTACATATCGCGTCGTAACCCGCGTATTTTCCCGTATGGGTCTGGAAGCAAGCTACGTCGACACGAGCAACCTGGAAGCGGTAGAGGCAGCCATTCGCCCGGAAACAAAGGCGATCATCATGGAAACGCCGACCAACCCATTGCTCAAAGTAAGCGACATCCGTGCGCTGGCAGACATCGCCAAAGCAAAAGGCGTGCTGCTCGTAGTCGACAACACGTTCATGACTCCATACTGGCAAAATCCGCTCGATCTGGGCGCAGACATCGTGTTCCACAGCGCAACGAAGTATTTGGGCGGACATAGCGATGTGGTCGCTGGTCTGGTCGTTGCAAAAGATGCGCAGCTTGGCGAAGACCTGCATTTCGTGCAAAATGCGATTGGCGGCGTCCTCGGCCCACAAGATTCCTGGCTGCTTCTGCGCGGGATGAAAACGCTCGGAATCCGCATGGAAGAGCATGAGCACAACGCCCGCACGATAGCAAAATGGCTGTCTGAGCGCAGCGACATCAAGCGTGTCATCTACCCTGGCTTGTCCAATCACTCCGGTCATGAGCTGATCCAAAAACAGGCTCGCGGCTTTGGCGGCATGATCTCCTTCGACGTTGGCAGCGCAGAGCGTGCCGATGAAGTTTTGGCGAAAGTGAAGTATTACACATTGGCAGAATCGCTCGGGGCAGTAGAAAGCCTGATCAGCGTGCCTGCTCGTATGACGCATGCTTCCATCCCGGCAGAACGCCGCGCCGAGTTGGGCATCACAGATGGACTGGTTCGCATTTCCGTGGGAATCGAAGATGTGCAAGACCTGATTGAAGATCTGGATCAGGCTCTGTCCTAAATCGCATAACGAATGCAACTCAGCTACGGACGGACTCGCGAGGAGGCGGATGAGATGAGTGTGGAAATCAAGGTATTCGGAACCGAACAGCTTTGCGCAAGCTGCGTCAATTTGCCATCTGCCAAAGAGACAGCAGAATGGTTGCAGGCTGCCCTTTCTCGCAAATACGGAAGCGACAGCATCCGCATCGTGTACAGCGACTTTCAACAGCCGCAGACAGACGATGACAAAAGCTGGGCGACACGCATCATTGAGGAAGATTTATGGTATCCGCTTGTCGTAATTTCCGGGGAAATTGTCGGCGAGGGAAATCCTAAGCTGAAAGATATTTACGAAAAGCTGGAAAGCATGGGGGTTGCCCCGGTAGCTGTCCAGACTGAGAGCGAATAAGCTATCGCCAAAAGCTCGACCAGTTGGATACAAGCCGATCAGATGTGAAGCATCTGGTCGGTTTTTTTTATGTTGATATGTTACTTTCCATTTCCTTCCGCGTCCATATTGGTATGACATGAAAAAAGGATGATTTTGACTATGCAAGGAAAACAGCTTGTTTTTAGCCTGCTGACGTGTACGCTTTGTCTCTCGGCTGTGCCAGTTGTGTCACCCGCTCTGGACATAGCCGCAGCGGCTGCTCCTGGTTATAAAATCACATACAAGCTCCCGGCTAATCCAGAGAAGTATTTGTTTTTGAATGTGCAGATGGTTTCGCTCGCGAACCCGCAGACGCCTGCGACAGTGCGGGAGTATCCGATCAAACAGTATTTGGTTGACTCGACGGGGAATCTCGACCATTACAAATTGGAGTTTGACGACAACCGAAAGTTTGTCACATCCAAAAAAGGCTTCCTGTGGAACTTTTATCAAATGATCGGGATTTTTCCGCCTGCGTATCCAGCGAGCGGGAAACTTGCTGAACTGGATCGGCAAATCGATACTTTGGATGGCTATTCCCCTGAAGGGCTACAGGCGAGGAAGGCGCGTGCCGAGCTGGAGCTGAACGCCCGAATACAGCCACTCATCCATGCCGGGTATGTCAAACCGGAGGAAATCGATGACGGGATTGCGACAAGGGAATTTGTAGCGATGGTGTTTTATCGTGCATTCAAAGATGTGCGTCCTTACCACGGAGGCATTGACCTGAAAGACTCGGAGAATGAAGCCGTGCGCTGGGCGGTGGAGAGTGGGCTGCCAGGTTTTCCCGTAGACAGCAAAGGATTTGTGTTCCCGCAGTCACCGCTCGATCTGGAACCAGGAGAGAAAAATTTCCCGGAGACGTATGCCTATGACCGTGTCTTTCAGTTTGTTCAGCTGATTTTGCCAGGGAAAAAGACAGCAAGCGGCTGGGCGTACTATCAAGTGAAGCTGCTGCCCGGAATGGCGCCTGTGCAGCCGCGAGAGATCATCTCGGTCAACGGCAAGCCTTTTGCAGAGGGAGCAGAGAACTACTCGATTGAACAGACGAACGAATACCAAAATGCCAGCAGAAAAATCGCCCAGCATTTCATTCAGCGCTTCCCGCAGTTGCTTGAGCAAGCGCGCAAAGATGCGCTGAAGCCGCGCGTCTGGGACTGGAGCCGGGACGTGATCCACCATCCGATATTCGCCAAGCAGGTCGCCGCCTACCGCAAAAACAAGAGCAGCCAAAACTTGAACGCTGTGTATCAGGCGGTGCGAGCGCACTATAATCTGAGCATTCGCCAAGACTCGGCTGCGAATGTGAAAAGCGTGCTCGACAACGTCAAGTAAGCTGTGGCACAGGCGCTTTTTTGCCTGCCGGGAAGGGAACAGAGCGAGAAAGCGGCGCACTTTCTGCAACTGGTTGCCCGCCCCTGCACAGAAAGTTTTTACCTCTTTGTTTTTGATTCGTAAACCGTTTGTAACGAATTAAGATGGGCTTCGTCCTATAGTTGTACATGAAGACAAGAACAACTTGGGAGGAAAAAACAATGAATAAAAAATGGATGAAGCCCGCTGCATTCCTCGTATTGGCAGGAGTAGTAGGAGTTGCAGGTTTGAATATGGCAGGAACGAAAGTGGCGCACGCTGATTCGGAAAAAGGCAAGCTGTTCGCAGCGGCAGCAGACTTGAAGCTCGACAAAAACACGTACGTCATCGATGTAAAGTCCGCCGATGTGAACGGCGACAAGGTTGAAGATAAAGTATTTCTGGTTGGACAAAAAGAAAAGGCAGACGACATCTACGCTTCCAACATGAACATTGTTGTACAAGACGGCAAATCGAAAGCGTACAGTACAACAGACCTCAAGGAACTGGGCGGCTACGAAGGCGAACTGACTCTCGTAGACTTTACCGGAGATCACGTAGCAGATGCGTTTGTAAAAACCGCAACGGGCGGCAGCGGTGGCATTTACAGCCACGTCATTGCCACTTTCGAAAACAACAAGCCCGCTGTCATTTTTGGCGAAAAGGAAAACGAGGGCATCCGCTATGAAGGCAAGTTCGTGGATGGCTTTAAAGTAGAGGGCAAAGGCTCCAAGCTGGACAAGCCGCTGACCATTGACGTGAGTGCGAATCAGGACGTATATGTCGCAGCGAAGCTGTACGACAAAGCAGGCAAAGTGCAGGCAAACGGCGACGATGTAAACGTCTTTTCGTATCCGTTCGGCTCGCTTACGCCAGTCGACATGGATGGAAACGGAACGTTTGAACTTGTAGGGGAACAGCGAATCGTGGGCATGAACAACACAGATACTGTGTCCCGCATCAGCTCCGTATGGGGCTACCAGGGCGAGGGCAAATGGAACCCTTGGGAAGTGGAATACTCTACCTTCCTGATCAAGCATCCAGGCGAAGCGATCAACACGATGATCGGCAAATAACATACTTGCCTTGTCTATGCTACAACAGAGGGGGTGTCTCCAAAGTCGATTTTCCGACAGGAGACGCCCCTTTTTTCGTGTAACAAAATGAGGGAAACCGTGGTTCGGCCTCTTGCTGCTTTTTCCCGGCCAAAAGGTGTTGGTGTTCTATCGTCCAGCGGTCGCACATATCCTTCTTTGGAAGAGCCTAAATCAAGGAGGACGAGCCGATGGAACAGCTAATCGCCCGCTTTTATGAATTGAAAGAAATCCAGAAGCAGGTAGAGGATGAACTTGGCGCGCTGCGAAGCAAGCTGCTCGACGCCTACGCGGAAGCCGGAAGCGCCGAGGAAGGTGACTTCAAGCTGTTGATCAGCTACCAGGAGCGGCGAGACTACAGCGACGATCGCTTGTACAATTCGTTGCCCGACCCGTCTCTTTGGCGGCTCATGTCGCGGGCGGACACCGGGAAAATTGCCAGTCTGCTTAAACTGAATGTGATTCACGAGAAGATACTGGAAGGCACATATGAGCAGAAAAAGGTGCCTGTGCTGCGGGTGCAGAAGTTGTGAGGGGGAAGGGAGAGAGAGGAAGACCGTCTGGCGGGTGCCGGCGGTTTTTTTATATTTCGCTCAATCAAATCCTTTTATTTACCGATATGGTATATATACCCTTTGTTTTGTGTGGAGATGAGCGTGAAGAGTGAACCAAGAATTGTTCCAACCGAGCTTGAAAGCGGACGTGGATTATGTAACCAAGTCGTATAATTTAAATCACTTCTTACTCGTATCCCTTATAGGCGGTTTTTTTCCAGCTATTCTGTTAGGGATGAAGAATGCGCGTTGGCTTCGGGTAAGACCTTTGTGGAGCTACACGGTGGCAACTGTGGGTGGTGTTCTGTGGTTTGCAGTAGGATACACGGGATATGGCCGTTTTCTAGCAGTTTTTGTTGGTATTGCGTATTACTTCCTAATGAGAGAAATGTACACGTATCATTTAGGGTTGTACGGGAGAAAACAACCTATTCTCCTGAAAGCAATTCTTTATACCATAATTGGCCGAGTAATTGAAGGATATGTACTCATAAAGGGAGTGCAATTTTTTTATGGGAATGGATAGAGCAGAAAAATCTGTTAACTATAGACTGGGCGTACATTATTACAACATGAATCGTTATCAACAAGCAAAAGAGCATTTGGAAAAGGCCCTCGCTGAGGATCCAAATGATACGGACGCCCTTTTTTGGATGAGCTACTCGGAATACTGCCTCAAAAATTATGAAGAAGCTCATCGGTTGTGTAGAGACATCATTCAAAAAGGGATGATGACAGAGAACGTATATGAATTGCTTGGTGTTATCCTCTTGGCTGAAAAGAAATGGTATGAGGCGGAGCAGGCTTTCTTGCAGGCAATCTCCTTGAATCCTGTGGAAGCTGATGTAATTGCAAATTACGCATATCTCATGATAGAAACAGGGCATTTAAAAAAAGCAAAAATGCTGCTTGCAGAAGCAAAGCGTATAGACTCGATGAATAGTCTAGTGCTACATTGTCAGTTTTATTTGGACCTCATTCACAATAGGAAAAAGCAGCAACAAGAATCACTGATGGCCTATATTCAGATTGCAGATGATGAACGAAGCAAACTTCAAACGATTGGGGAAGCGGCGTATTTTCGTGGTGATTATCGAATAGCAAAAGAAAACCTGATACAAGCATTTTTGCTGGATCCGAATAACTCAAGAGTAAAAGAATTATTAGACTCAATTGATAGAGTCACGCATATTGTTTTTTTGCCAAATCGGATTGTCAAGAAGTTGGGAGGAACATTAGTGGCGTGGGTGCTATCGTTAGCGCTTATTTTACTTACTATACTCATCGCCAGGCCTTATGTTCGTGACGTCGCTGTGTTCCTGTTCTTGTTCAATGTCTATACATGGATATCTCCATTTATTTATAATCTGGTGACAAAGGCAGGAGTACAACGTGAAGAAAATTGAGCTAATTAAGCAAATGACAATAAATAATCCGGAGAATGCTTCTGCATGGTATCTGCTTGGACTGGAATACGCTCAAACCGAAAAGTACACGGAAGCGCTTCAAGCTTTTACAGAAGCATTGCGTTGCAATGATCCGGGGTATACACAGCAAATTATTGAGGAGTTGGGTAAACTCTCCTTAGCGCAAACTTCTGCGGCAGTACAAAGCGAGCGAGTCGTTCATCAAGAGGTGGCTACAGGAGGAACGGATTATGATGCCTTACATGGATCTGTAGATGAAAAAGCATCTGAAAAAGTACCTGTACTTACAAACGCGAGAGATCTACTTGTCAATAAGGGAGAAGCGGAAGGGACCGATCAACTCTTCCAAATCATCTCCGGCGGGCAAACAGGCAAAAAAGACAGGGCAGAGGCGACGATTACGTTTGCCGATGTTGGTGGTTTGCATGCTGTAAAAAACGCCATACAGATGAAAATCGTTAAGCCATTTGTCTCGCCCGGGCTGTTTGAGCGATTCCGGAAAAAGGTCGGAGGCGGTATCTTGCTCTACGGGCCTCCCGGCTGTGGAAAGACGTTTATCGCCAAAGCGACTGCGGGCGAGTGCCGCGCTCGATTTATTCCGATTCATATCGCAGACATCCTTGACCCGTATATAGGGGCAAGCGAGCAGAACTTGCGGGAGGTGTTCTCGTCAGCGCGGGCAACCAAACCCAGCGTGCTGTTCCTTGATGAAATGGATGCGCTTGGCTACAACCGGAGTCGCTCCACCTCCAACTCCATGAGAGCAGTCATTGATACTCTTTTGACCGAAATCGAAGGAATTGAAGCCAATACTGATAAAATGCTCATTATCGGAGCAACGAATATGCCTTGGGACGTAGATCCTGCTTTTAAACGTCCCGGCCGTTTTGATAAGATGATCTTTGTCTCACCCCCGGATGATGAAGCGCGAGCAACCATTTTCCAGATTAAGCTTCAAGATCGTCCAATGGAGCAAATCGACTATGCACTTTTGGCGAAAGAAACTGACTTGTATTCGGGAGCAGACATCGAAAATGTGATTGAGCTTGCTGCAGAAGAAGTAATCAATGAAATTATGCGCACAGGGGTAGAGCGTCCCCTTACAATGCAGGATCTCAAAAATGCGATTCAGTCGACACAGCCCTCCACAATTGATTGGCTCCGCACCGTGAAAAACTATGTCAAATACGCAAATCAAGGCGGTCTTTACAACGATGTAGAATCGTTCCTATCCCGTTACAAGCGAATATAGCATCGAACTCTTTACAGCTTATTTCTGCACGAAACGTGTGTGGAGATAAGCTTTTTGCTTTTTTCGTGCTCGTCAGTGCGGGCAGCGTGGAGCAGCAGCATTTCTTCCATAGCAATTCCTTATACCCAGGCCCCCATCCCCAACGAAAAAATAATACCCAATATAGATTGACAATTCAGACTTTTATAAATAATATTAATTTAAATCGAATTACAGACATATTACAGAACGAAAAATGTCGAAAATTCACTGTTTGACCGTTTATTTAATTGGATTTTATTGCCAAATCCTTTTTCTATTACGAATAGCAGACTAATTAAAGAACAAGTAGAAGGTGATTAATTGAACCTAACATTCGCTGTCATTGGTCCCAGGTTGCTAGTCGAAGATATTTGCACCGTGCTCGCGGAGTTTCCGCATATCGAACCGATCAGGCTCATTTACGATTCGGAAAAGAGTGTGCGGGAGCTGCTCCAGGAATGCATGGAAGTTTACGATGTCTACTTTTTCAGCGGCGATGTGCCGTTCCTTCTCTCCCAGGACCTGATCCCGCCCCATTCGTGCTCGATTTTCATCCCCTTCGAAGGAACTGATCTGTACAGAGCGATCTTCCAGATTTATCGCCACTATCACTTTTTCCCGACCATCAGCTTTGACGGTATTCCAGCCAAGCACTTGCAAGAGTTTTTTGACGAGATTGAAGCGAAAGGAGTGCATTGGTTCTCGAAAAACATGGACGGCTTCCAAAATTCGGAGGAGCTGTACGAGCATCATCTGACGCTATGGCAAGAGGGCAAGGCGCAAGTCGTTGCCACCAGCATTCACTCCGTCTACGAGCGGTTGAAGGGCGAGCATGTCCCGGTCTTTTTCATCAAAAGCACGAAGCAGCTCATTCGCGACACGATCAATAAGGCACTGTGGCTGGCGCGGGATCAGAAAAAGCAGCTGGCGCAAATTACGGTGCTGCAATTTCGGATCGAGCCTGCCGAGGGCGAACAGCTTGGCGATGCGCTCGACAAATATCAAAAGAAAGTGACGGAGTTCAGCAAACGGCTGTTTGCGTCGATGACGAGCGCCGATCCGGGGCAGTACACGCTGTATACCACGCGGGGGATCGTGGAAAAAGTGACCAAAGACTTTTCCAGCTTTCCCGTCCTGAAAAACAGCAGCGGAGAGCTGGGAACGATGAACTTGGGCATCGGCATGGGCGAGACAGTCGAGCGGGCTTTGTACAATGCCAATCGCGCCGTCGAATTTGCTTTTCGCAACCCGGGCAACAGCGCCTATCTCATCGACGACCAGATGAAGGTGCTCGGTCCGCTCGGCACGCGCAACACGCTCGATTATTCCCTCATCGGCGAAGAACGGGGCGATTTTGTCTCGACGTCGATTCGCAAGCTGTTTTCCTGGCTCCAGCTCATCCAGAAAAACGAGGTGACGACACGGGAAATTAGCGTCGGGATGAACACGGGGGAGCGCAATGCAGCGAGGATGGTGCAGAAGATGAAGGAAAAAGGCATAGCCGAAGTCATCGGCACGGAATCGATGAGTCAGCGGGGCAGGCCGAGGCCGATTTATCGTATTGATTTGCACAAGCTGTCTCTGGAAGTAAAAGTGCGGCACGACCCGAAAGACGTTTAAAAGGAGGTTTGAGATGGCTGGCTATATCGTGAAGCGGTTTTTTGCGAGCATATTGACGATGTTTGTCCTCATCACGATCACGTTTTTTCTGATGCACGCCGTGCCGGGAGGGCCTTTCAGCCCGGCGGAGGAACGGAAAGTGCCCAAAAGCGTCATGGAAAAGATGGAGGAAAAATTCGGCTTGAATGAACCACTGAGCGTCCAGTACGTGAATTACTTGAAAAGCATTGCCCAGGGCGATCTCGGCTTTTCCTTCAAGCAGTCCGATGTGACGGTGAATGAATTGATCTCACGCGGCTTCCCTGTCTCGGCAAAAGTCGGGCTGGTGGCGATCGTCGTAGCGCTCATCGTCGGGATGCTGCTTGGCATTACGTCAGCGATCAAGCGCGGAAAATGGGCGGATTGGGCATCGATGATCTTTGCCACAGTCGGCATCTCCATTCCGAATTTCGTCATTACCGTGCTGATGCTGTTTCTGTTCGCCGTTGTCCTGAAGCTTTTGCCTACTTACGGATTATCGAGCTGGAAGCATTACATTTTGCCTGTCATCGGTCTTGCCTTTGGCCCGATCGCTTATATCGCCAGGTTGATGCGTTCCAGCATGCTGGAAGTGATGCGCCAGGACTACATTTTGACAGCGCGGGCCAAAGGCGTCCCGGAATACCGCGTCATTTTCAAGCACGCACTGAAAAACGCGATTATCCCGATCGTCACGTATTTGGGGCCGCTGGTCGCCGCCTTGTTAACGGGGAGCTTCATCGTGGAGCGCGTGTTTTCCATCCCGGGCATCGGCAGGGACTTCGTGACGGGCATCAGCGACCGGGATTACTCGGTTATTTTGGGGCTGACCGTCTTTCTCGGGCTTTTCATCATCGTGGCAAACTTTATCGTGGACGTTTTGTACGCGATTATCGACCGGCGGGTAAAAATCGAGGAGTAGGTGATGACGAACATGAATTACGCCTGGAAGGGGAGCGAGGGGGCCAATCTGCGCGGAGACAGGGAGCAGGAGTGGGCGGATATTCCCGATGAGGATTTCGCCAGACTGGACGCTGGCACGATGCAAAGCGAGACGATCTCGCGTCCGAGCAAATCGTACTGGCAAGACGCGTGGAGCCGTTTTCGGAAAGACCCGCTGGCGATGATCGGTTTGTGCACGATTGTGGTCATTGCCGTTGCGGCGATCGTCGGCCCGCTGTTTTCCGCGTACACGTACGATGGACAGGATATTGCCAATCAAAATCAGGGGCCGTCTGCGGAGCATTGGTTCGGAACGGACAAATTCGGGCGGGACATTTTCGTGCGTGCCCTGTACGGTGCGCAAATCAGCCTGACGATCGGGGTAGCGGCTGCGGCGATCAATCTCGTAATCGGCGTTATTTACGGCGGAATCTCCGGCTATCTCGGCGGCAAGGTCGACATGGTGATGATGCGGATTGTCGACATCATGATCGGCGTGCCCGAGCTGCTGTACATTATTTTGCTGATGATGTTCCTCGGCAATACGATCGAGAGCATCCTGATTGCGATGTCGCTGACGTACTGGATCGGGACGGCGCGGATGGTTCGCTCCCAGGTTATCACGCTCAAGCATCAAGAGTTTGTGCTGGCGGCGCGGGCTACCGGCTCGTCCAACATGCGCATTTTGTTCAAGCATCTGATTCCGAACAGCATGGGCCCGATTATCGTGACCGTTACGTTTCTCGTGCCGTCGGCGATCTTCACGGAAGCGTTTCTCAGCTTTTTGGGGATCGGGATTCAAGTGCCGATGGCAAGCTGGGGCACGCTCGTCAACGATGCGATTCCGACTTTGTTTACCCAGCCGTATCAGATGCTGTTCCCGGCACTCGCGATCAGCATTACGATGTTCGCGCTGAACTTCATCGGCGACGGCTTGCGCGATGCGCTGGACCCAAGGCTAAAGAAATAAAGGCGGGTGATAACGTGAAATTGCTCCAGGTAGAGAACTTGAAAACGACATTTCACATCGACGCAGGACAGGTGCAAGCCGTCCGCGGGATTTCCTTTCACGTCGAAAAAGGCGAGTCCATCGGCATCGTGGGAGAATCCGGTTCGGGCAAAAGCGTGTCGATGCTCTCCCTTTTGAAGCTGCTGCCGGACAACGCCACATTGACAGCGGACAACATCTTGTTTGACGGCGCGCAGATGGTCAATACGAGTCAAAAAGCGATGCGCAAAATGCTCGGGCGCGACATTGGCATGATTTTTCAAGACCCGATGACGTCGCTGAATCCGCTGTTTACCGTCGGCGAGCAAATCATCGAGCCGCTGCGCATTCACCAAAAGCTGTCGAAGGAAGCAGCGCGGCAAAGAGCGATCGAGATTTTGCGCATGGTGGAAATCCCCAGTCCCGAAAAGCGATTGAAGCAGTATCCGCACGAATTTTCCGGCGGCATGCGGCAGCGCGTCATGATTGCCATCGCCCTGTCCTGTTCGCCCAAGCTGCTGATTGCCGACGAGCCGACGACCGCGCTCGATGTGACGATTCAGGCGCAAATCCTCGATCTGATGCGCGACTTGAAAGACAAGCTGAACGTCTCGATTGTGATGATTACGCACGATCTCGGTGTAATTGCCAACATGTGCAACCGGATCATCGTCATGTACGGCGGCACGATTGTTGAGCAAGGAACGACTCGCGAAATTTTTTACAAACCGCGCCATCCGTATACGTGGGGGCTGTTGCGTTCCATCCCGCAGTTTACGGAAGGGGAAAAGAAAAAGCTCATCTCCATCCCGGGCAGCCCGCCCGATTTGCTCCGCCCGCCTGCCGGATGTGCCTTCACGTCGCGCTGTCCGTACGCAATGAAAGTTTGCGAAAAGCAGCCGCCGCAGTCCGTCGCGCTGTCTGAAACCCACCAGGCCGCCTGTTGGCTGATGCATCCAAAAGCGGCCAACCATATGCGGGAGGTGATCGGCTAATGGCAAAGCCCGCTTCGGCGCTGGTAGAAGTGCGGAATTTGAAAAAGCATTTCGAGGTGCAAAAGAGCTTCCTCGGCCGCAGCTCTACGCTGCTCAAGGCAGTAGACGACGTCAGCTTTACGATTTTCAGAGGGGAGACATTCGGACTGGTCGGAGAATCCGGGTGCGGCAAATCGACGATCGGCAGAACACTGTTGAAGCTGTACGAGCCAACTGCTGGCGAGATCATTTTCGACGGCCAGCCAATCACCCGGCTCACGCACAAAGAAATGTTGCCCTACCGCAAAAAAATGCAAATGATTTTCCAAGACCCGTACGCTTCGCTCGACCCGCGCATGACGATCGCGCAGATTATCGGAGATCCGCTGGCGGTACATAACATTTATCGCGGAAAGGACCGAGTGGATCGGGTCAAGGAGCTGATCGAGCTGGTCGGATTGAAAGCGGATCACCTCAATCGGTATCCGCATGAATTTTCCGGGGGCCAGCGTCAGCGGATCGGGATCGCTCGCGCCCTGGCTGTCGAGCCGGAGTTCATTATTTGCGACGAGCCAATCTCTGCCCTGGACGTCTCGATTCAGGCGCAGGTCGTCAACATGCTGGAAGAGTTGCAGGAACGATTCGGGCTGACGTACTTGTTCGTCTCCCACGACTTGTCGATGGTTCGGCATATTTCCCACAAAGTCGGCGTCATGTACCTGGGGAGCCTGGTCGAATACGCGAGCGTGCACGATTTGTACACGAACATGCAGCATCCGTACACGCGGGCGTTGTTGTCTGCGGTACCGATTGCCGACCCGGACACGGCAGAAGGGAGCGAGCGCATCCACCTCCAGGGTGATGTGCCCAGCCCGTTGAATCCACCGAGCGGCTGTGCGTTTCGGACACGTTGCCCACATGCGCTGCACCGCTGCGCAGAAGAGAAGCCTGCTTTAAAAGACAGCGGCAACGGCCACCTCGTTGCTTGCCATTTGCTCGATTGACAGTCTTTTCGCCATCTTTTCGCTTTTCACCAGCGAGATATGAATGCCGTGTTTTCGGACGGCTCATATAAATGCAAAAAATGGGGGGACGAGTATGAAAAAGAGGTTGGGCATCGTTTTGGCGGCGCTACTTGCGATCACATCAGTCACAGCCGGATGTAGCAGCTCAGGCACGGCACCGCAGGGAGAGAATCAAGGACAGCAGACGGCGCCGAAAGCGGAGGGCGAGAAGCCTGCTGCCGAGCAAAAAATCATTTATGCGTTGAGCAAAGAGCCGGAGGAGATGGACCCGACGCTGAACGTGTACGCGCGCTCGTCCATCGTGTTGCAAAACTTGTTCCGCGGTCTTTATAAAATCGATGAATCCGGGAAAAAGCCCGTGCCGTCGCTTGCCGAAGGGTATGAGCTGGATGCGACAGGCACCAAGTACACTTTTAAAATCGACAAAAATGCCAAATGGTCTGACGGAAAGCCCGTAACCGCCCAAGACTTCGAGTATTCCTGGAAGCGTGTGCTCAATCCGGACGTCGCTTCCGGCGCGGCTTTTTACTTGTACTACATCAAAAACGGCAAGGCGTACAACGAAAAGCAAGCGAAAGCAGAAGATGTCGGCGTCAAGGCCGTCGATGAAAGCACGCTGGAAGTAACGCTGGAAAATCCGACTCCGTACTTCCTGGAGCTGTTGTGCGTTACCGCCTACTACCCGGTGCGTCAGGACGTAGTGGAAAAAGAAGGCTGGACCAAATCGCCCGAGACGTATTTGACGACAGGACCGTTCATGCTGACAGAGCTTCGCCCGAAAGAAAAATACGTCCTGAAGAAAAATCCGAACTACCTCGAAGCGGATAAAGTGAAGCTGGATACGCTGGAAATCGTGTTCATCGAGTCCACCGAAGCAGAGCTTGCCGCCTATACGAACGGCGAGATTCAAGTGTCCGACAACATCAGCCCGGAAGGCATGAAGCAGTATCAAAGCACGCCTGATTTTTTCTCTGTTCCCCGGATCGGCATGCAATATTTTGATTTCAACGCATCCAAAAAGCCGTTTGATGACGCGAAAGTCCGCAAAGCATTCAGCATCTCGATCAATCGCGACCAGATCATCAAAAATATCGTGCAGTCTGTAGAGAAGCCTGCTTTCGGCATGGTGCCGTACGGAATCCCGGATGGGGTGCAAAAAGACAAGGAATACCGCGATGTCGTCGGCAACGTATTCAGCGAAAACGTCGACGAGGCGAAAAAACTGCTCGCCGAAGCAGGGTATCCGAACGGGCAAGGCATCCCGGAAATTACGATGATCGTCATGGCGAGCCAGTCGGACAAAGACATCGCCCAAGCGCTGCAAAGCATGTGGAAGCAAAATTTGGGAGTAGATGTCAACATCCAGACGTTTGAATCGAAAGTGTATTGGGACGAGATTGAAAACGGCAATTTCCACATCGCTTCTGACGGTTGGACAGGAGACTACCCGGACCCGATGACGAACCTCGACATCTTTGAAGGCGTGAATACAGCCGACGACCTGAGATGGAACAGCGCCGAATACGACCGTTTGCTGGAAGAAAACCGCAAAATCTCCGATCAGGCAAAACGGATGGAAAACTTCGCGAAGGCGGAAAAAATCTTGGCCGACGAAATGCCGCTGATGCCGATTCGCTTCTTTGAAGATCAGTTCCTGGCGAAGCCGAATGTCAAAGGCGTGCTGAAAAACTACATCGGTCACACCATTTTTGAATATGCGCATGTAGAATAACATTTCAACGGGGAAAGGGCCGGTAAGTGGAAGCTTGTCGGCCCTGCCTCACGAGGGAGCCATGAAGATGAAGCCGATTATCGGTTTGACCACATTTTTGTCCGAACAGTCGAAGTACAGTACGGTAAGCCGAAACTACGTCGACTCGATTTACGCTGCGGGAGGCGTGCCGATCACGATTCCGATCGTAGAGGACAAGACAGATTATAGCGAGTACATAGACTTGGTAGACGGCATTTTGTTCACGGGCGGCAACGATATCGCGCCGTACTATTTTGGCGAAAATCCGCTGAAAGAGCTGCACTCGATGTCCTCGATCCGCGACGAATACGAACTCTCGCTTTTTCGCAAAGCGTATGAGAAAAACGTGCCGATTTTCGGGATTTGCCGGGGCATCCAACTGATCAATGTCGCGCTGGGAGGCAGTCTCTATCAGGACATCTACAGCCAAATTCCCGGCGCTTTGGGGCACTCGCCGACGCAAACAGCTTCCGATGAACTGTACCATTCCATTCAAATCAGCAAACATACGCAACTGTATGATATCTTTGGAGAAGAGCGAATTTTCACCAATTCTTTCCATCACCAATCGGTCAAACAACTGGGAAAAAACCTGATCGCGACGGCATTTTCCGAGGATGGGATCGTGGAGGCGCTCGAAAGCACGGAAGAGCGGTTTTTGCTGGGGGTTCAATGGCACCCGGAATGCATGACCAAACGACACCCGATGTTTCTGAAGCTGTTTTCTGCGTTTATTCAAGCATCGCTTGTCCACAAACAAAAGGAGGTATCGGCATGAAACTGTTTATCAGCGCGGATTTGGAAGGAGTAGCAGGCATCGTCAACTGGACGGAAGCCGACATCGAAAGCTCGTTTTCCAAATACTTTACCGAACAGATGACGAAAGAAGTGAATGCAGCCTGTGAAGCGGCGATTGCGGCGGGGGCAACGGACATTCTCGTAAAAGACGCGCACAGCACAGCGCGCAACCTCGATCCGTCCAAACTGCCTGAGCAGGTGAAAATTTTGCGGGGCTGGACGCGCGATCCGTATTCGATGATGGCAGGGCTGGACGAGAGCTTCGACGGCGTTTTGTTTATCGGCTACCACGCGGCGGCGGGGGCGAACGGCAACCCGCTGGCGCATACCATGAACATGCAAAACGAGTATGTCAAAATCAACGGAGAAATCGCCAGCGAGCTGCTGATCAACGTCTACATTGCCGCTTCCATGGGTGTGCCTGCGTTGCTGGTCACCGGAGACAAAATGATTTGCGAAGAAGCGCAGACGATCAACCCGCACATCAAGACCGTTCCCGTCAATGAAGGCATCGGCAACGCGGCTATCTCGATTCATCCGAATGTCGCTTTGCGACAAATCAAGGAACAGGTTCAAGCTGTACTTGCCGATGACTTGTCCAAATACAAGGTGCAACTGCCGGAAACGTTTCATGTCGAGATCGCTTTCCGCGAGCATTATTTGGCTTATCGCGGCTCTTTTTATCCAGGAGCCAAGCAGACGGGCGCCAAGACCGTCGAATTTGCGGCGGACGACTACATGGAAGTGTTGCGCTTTTTGTTTTTTGTTTTGTAAAACGCTGAAAACGAGCTGTTCCGGAGGCTTTGCGCCTAGCGGGACAGCTCGCTGATTCCTTTCCACGCCTGGCTCAACCGTTTGATGCCCTCCTCCATTTTGCTCTCATCCATCCCGGCAAAACCCATATAAATACGCGGATACTCTGACGCAGGCGGAGTCATCCACAGCTCGCTGACATCGTACACCTGCACACCGTTTTCCGCTGCCCGTTTTACCAGAGACGAAGCTGGCTCGCGCGTTTTCACCGTCAACTGGACATGCAGACCTGCATTGTGGCCGGAAATGGTGACGAGCTCGCCCAAATGAGCGTGAAGCAGCTCGATGAACCGATGATGCGCTTTTGCATATGTACGCCTGATCCGGCGAATATGACGGTACCAGTGGCCTTGTTCCATGAAAGCTTGCATGGCCCATTGATCGATCCTTGAAGGCCCCTGATACAAATATTGAATGCTTGGAAGTTTGCGGGCAAGCTCAGCGGGCAGCACCATGTAGCTCATGCGAAGCGCAGGAGAGAATACTTTGGAAAAAGTGCCCAGATAGACGACCCTTCCGGCGTGATCCAGCCCTTGCAGGGAAGGAATCGGCTTGCCGACATAGCGAAATTCGCCGTCGTAGTCATCCTCGATGATGAAGGCTTCGCTGGTGCGCGCCCATTGCAGCAAACGTTCCCGCTCCGGGTACGGGATGATGCTCCCCGTGGGAAATTGATGAGAAGGGGTAATATAGACGACTTGTGCCTGGGAACGAGCGACTTCGTCCAGAGAGATCCCTTTTTCATCGACGCCGATCGGTGTGACCCGATAGCCGCTTTGCAAAAAATGGTCGCGAACAGGGGCATAGCCAGGCTCCTCAAACGCGATATGATTCACACCTTGCAGGAGCTTGATCAAAATGGCGATGCTGTATTGAATCCCGGAGCTTACGACAATTTGTTCAGGGATGCAGCGAACCCCTCTTGAATGGCGCAAATAGGACGCGAGAACGGTACGAAACGAAAGCTCGCCCTGTGGATCGCCATAACTGCAAATTTTGTGTTGGGCATGATCCAGCGCATGGTGCAGCATCTTTCGCCAAAGGCGAAAAGGGAAGGTCTGTTCATGAATGGCTGAAGGGCGAAAATCGATCAGGGCGGAAGCAACTCCGGGCGCGAAAGGCAGCGATGACAGGTCTTTTTGGTCAACCATCTGTCTCGTTTGTGTCTGGGGCGGCTCTAACTGGAACGGACTGGCTACATACAGACCGGAGCGGGGCCTGCTGATCACATAGCCTTCTGTCACCAGCATCTGGTAGGCGGTTTCGACCGTCGTTTTACTGATGTGCATATGCTGCTGAAGCGATCGGATCGAAGGCAAGCGGGAGCCGTACGGCAAATCGCCGTTTTTAATCTGGTCGCGTATTTGCGTGTACACCTGTATGTACTGTGGCTCGGGAGCGTGACTGTTGATGGAAAGAGAAAGCATCTGACGACAAGCTCCTTTCGCATCTGTCTTTAAAAAATACTTCGAAACTGTCTCTTTTTGCAGGGGCAGTTCTAGTATAAATTGAGGGAGGATTCCCTTCAACAAAAAAGGGAGGAAGAAAGCTGGAGCGGAGGATGACCGATGATATTGACGAGAGAAGAACAAAAAGCGTATGTAAAACGTCTGGGCATAGCGGATATTTCAGCTCCGACCAAATCGTACTTGTTTGAACTGCAAAAAGCGCATGTACACAAGCTGCCCTGGCAGACGCTCGATATTTTTGCGGGAAAGCCAACCACTATCGAGCCGCGTGAAACCGTCCAGATGGTGATAGCAGGCCGGAGCGGTTATTGCTTTCATCTAAACGGGGCGTTTGCTGCGTTGCTTCGTTCGTTGGGATATAAAGTTTCCATGCATCGGGCAGGTGTTCAGCCGCTGGGAGAATCGCCGCGGGTCAACTCGTTCCACCTCGGTTTGACCGTCCAACTCACAAATGATGCGGGAGAAGAGGAAAACTGGCTGGTCGATGTCGGCCTCGGAGACATGCCTGTGGAACCGTTGCCGATGCGCTTTGGCGTCTATGAGCAAACTCCGTACACCCACAAGCTCCTGCCGTCGAGTGTTGCGGCTGGGGGATGGCGTCTGGATCACGACCCCGAGGCCAATTTTGCCGGAGTAGACTTTGCTCCCGAAGTTGTCGAGGACATTCGTGTATTCCAGCCCAATCACGAGCATTACTGTCATTCCGCTGATTCTCCGTGGATCAATCTGTTTCTCATCCGAAACCGGAGCGAGCAGGCGTCCAACGAGCTGCGGGGGTGCATCTGGCGAAAGCATGACAAAGACGGCATCCGCAAGATGGAGATCGAATCGAAAGCCATGTGGCTCGAATTGCTGGGAGACATGTTTGGCGAGCATCTCGTTCGTTACAACAGTCTGGAACGGGACGCGATTTGGCAAAAAGTGTGCGCGAAGCATGAAGAGTGGAAAAGGGCGCAGGAGCGAGAGGCTGGGCGGACGGAGACGACTATGTAAGCAACACGAATACGGCATCCGAAATCCCCTGCCTATCCTCGATCATAGCCCCACACCCCATCGTAATCAATGTTTCTTGACCAATCAGGCGGCACATCGTTTGGATACGTTCATTCATTTGAACATTCACGCCTTTTCAGCATGCATGACACAAAAAGAAAACCTGTTTGACCAACTGGCCAACAGGCTTGCATGTTATCCCATATGTTTTTTGTACATCCAGAGCTGACCGCTTTTGATGACGCGTGCCATCTGGCCGACCAGAGACATTTTCCCCATGCTGGCAAAGCCCTCTTTTTTGCCGAGGGAGCCGAGGAAGCCCTTGTGCTTGAGCGCTGGCAGCGAGGCAGGGTATTCTTCGCCCTTGATGTCTTTTTTCAGCATCATGGCGATTTGGTCACCTTGAATCTCGGCTGTCTGGGCGCTCGGCGCAATGATCGTGCTCGCACAGTCGCCTACGACGTAAACGTTTGTATGGGTAGGAATCTGGTGATACTGATTCAACTTGGCGCGTCCGATGTTGTCTGTCTCAATCGGCAGGGAGCGAATGATGCGATTGGCCTGAATACCGGCTGTCCACACGATGACATCGCTTTGAACCGGCTGGTTGTGGTTGTACACCACTCCCGGTTCGATTCCTGTTACACAAGCCATGGAGACAAGCTGAACCTCATGCTCGATAAACCATTGGGAAGCGTATTCCTGCAATTTTTTCGGGAATGGGCTCAAAATGCTTGGGCCGCGGTCGATGATGCGCACGTTCAGGTCGGGACGGCTTTCGCGCAGTTCTGCTGCCATTTCCACACCGGAAAGTCCACCACCCACAACGGTAACCGTACCATATGGATTCACATTATTGATTGCCATGTATGTGTTGCGGGTAGCTCCCATGGATTGGATCGAGCAAGTAAACTGCTCTGCACCAGGTATGTCATGGTAGCGATCCTCACAGCCCAATCCGATGACGAGCCAATCGTACGAGAGGGCGTCCCCGTTTGCAAAATTGACGACCTGCTCGTCCAAATCCACTTCGCTGACTTCGCCGTATTTGACAGTCAGGCGCGGATCGTTTGGAAAATTAACTCGCAAGTGAGATTCTGGCGTAGTACCTGCTGCCAGAGCGTAGTACTCCGTTTTCAAGCCGTGAAACGGCATACGGTCTACGAGGGTAATAAACACGTCGTCTGGTAAATCAGGGGACAGGACTCGCTCGATAATACGAAGACCCCCGTATCCTCCACCAAGGATCACAAGTCGTTTCATAGAAGGTCTAGTCCTTTCTTCTGTCCGTTTTTTACAGCACCCATTCTATTTTTAGTCTCTTTCCGTAAAAATGCAAGCAGAATCTTTTTCCCGTTTTCTCCGCTGGATTTTTGCAAAAGTCGCGGTACAATAAAGTACGTGACGATGTTGGAATAATCGGTAGGTGAAGATAGATGAAACCTTTGGTAGAATTTTGCGCGAGCAACGTATCTTCCTACACACAGCCTGTCGTGGACGCTCTGGAAAACGACCCCGAGCTGGACGTCGATGTTCTTGAATACGGCTGTCTCGGCTATTGCGGAGAGTGCTACATGGAGCCGTTTGCCCTGGTAAACGGAACGCTTTTGCAAGCTCCGTCGGCCGATGAATTGCTTGTAAAAATCAAGAACTACTTGCGGGAGGAAGAAGAGCTGCTGAATGCAGACTTTCCTCTATAAGCTGTTTTCTTAGGATGTTCATTGAAGCCCGCGAAAAAACGCGTGTGTACGGAAATAAAAAAGAAGCTGATGTCCCACGACGCGACGGTCGGGCATCAGCTTCTTGCCGTTTTTAGTGTTCTTTGATGACGTTGTAGAACGTATCGCGTTCCAGGGCGCGTTTGCCAGCGCCTTTGATCAGCCAGACAAGCTCGTCAACCGTCAAGGCTTGCTGGGTGAGTGCTCCGGCCGAGTGGCTGATGCGCTCTTCAATCAAAGTGCCGTGCGCATCGGAAATCCCCATAGTCAGCGACAGTTGCGTCAGCTGTGTACCGATATTAATGAAGTAAGCTTTGATGTGCTGGAAATTGTCCAGCATGAGGCGGCTGATTGCCATTGTTTTCAGGTCGTCGATGGCAGAGTTGCGGCGTTTGATGCCGGCAGTTGCCTTGATCGGCTGAACAGCGAGCGGGATGAATACCATGAAGCCGTTTGTATCGTCTTGCAGCTCGCGGAGGCGCAGCATGTGAATGACGCGCTCTTCCAAAGTTTCGATGGAGCCGTACAGCATGGTTGTATGTGTCCGGAAGCCAAGCTCATGAGCGGTGCGGTGAACTTGCAGGTACATGTCTGTGCTCGCTTTTTCCGGGCTCATTTTCATCCGGTAGCGCTCTGTCAAAATTTCGGCGCCGCCGCCAGTCAGCGTTTCCAGACCTGCTTTTTTCAGTTCGAGCAAAACTTCGCGAATGGACAGACCGGAGATGCGGGAGAAAAACTCGATCTCTGCACCTGTGTAGGCTTTCATGGTGACATCCGGGTAAGCTTGCTTCAGGATGCGCACGTTGTCGAGATAGTATTCAAACGGCTTGTGCTGATTGTGGCCGCCCACGATGTGAAATTCACGAATCCCTGGATGAAAGCGGGTTTCAACATAATGAAGCAATTCTTCTTTGCTCATTGTGTATGCGCCCTCGTCGCCTTCATCACGACGGAATCCGCAAAATCTACAGTGAGCTTCGCAAACGTTTGTCGGATTGATGTACATGTTTTGCAAAAAGTAGACTTTATCTTCGTTTTTGCGGTAATTGACGACATTTGCCAATTGTCCGATCGTCAAAAGATCGTTGGAGTTAAAGAGAGTAACGCCGTCTTCCAAAGTGAGGCGTTCGCCGTGCATGACTTTTTCCGCGATTCCGGCGAGCGATTTGTCTTGGATGGCAATGGTTTCAAGCGCCATTCCAAACACTTCCTTTCTAGGTCGAGTGGTAAGGGATAAGAGCTGTTCGTCCAGGCCATGCCCAATCAGAAACGTTCCTTGGGGGTGGAGAAAGCTCAATAAAAAGGGAAAATCTCGGGCAACAAGGCATCTATATTATAAACCTGTTAGTATGTACGAACAATAAGATAAGTTCTCCAACTGTTTGCTGTAAAATTCTAACATTTATCGCCATATTTTTGTTGCATTTTTGGGGGAATGTGGGAAATTTTGTTTGCGAAATGATGGCCGTTCTTGTAAAATATAGTAAGAAAGCCTGATCTACTATTAGGAGGAGCTTCATAATGCGGGACGTTTTGCTCGAAAAAATCGAACTCCTTCGACAGCGTATGGTAATTATGGGGTTAGAGGTTGGGTTGGATCATCCAGAAGTCCTAGAATACAGTATGCAAATTGATCAACTACACAACGAACTGAACCAGATAGATCATAATCTGTCTAAGGTAGGCCGAAAGAAGACGTATCGTTTTTATTTAACCGAGAACAATGCTTTTTTTGCATAAGGAGGGGGAGCCCTTCTTTTTTGTTTGCCTTTTTCCAGCAGTATGAGCGCCCGAAGTGCAGGGGAACCTTGTGAGAAGGGTTGCATCTTTTGTATACTGAACATATAGAAAGGGTAAAGTTAGCCTGCAAAGGAGGGAGTCAAGCATGATTACGTTGACAGAAAAAGCCAGCTTGAAAGTAAAAGAGATGTTGGCAGCAGAAAACAAGCCCGGGATGTTTTTGCGGGTAGGTGTTCGACCTGGCGGTTGCAGCGGCTTTACGTATGGGATGGGCTGGGATCAGGAAATGAAGGAAGGCGACGAAACCTTCGAACAACACGGCGTGAAGATTGTTGTCGACAAGGACAGCTATCTATACATTAAAGGTACCGAGATTGATTACAAGGAATCGATGATGGGCGGCGGCTTTTCCATCGAAAATCCGAATGCCATCGCTTCTTGCGGCTGTGGGTCGTCCTTCAAGACCGCGCTGGCAAAAGGCAAAGAGGAAAAATGTGACGATTAAAATAGGGCTAGACTGTATGGGAAAAACCTCTTTGGTTCGTGTGGATCGAATGCACGAACCGAAGGGGGTTTTTTATTTGTGGCTATGTTAAAACGCCGTACAAGGAACCGTGGAAATGGACGAAACGTATTTCTTGTTCTCCGAAAAGGGCAGTTTCGTTTAATGATTAAAAATAATATGCAGGAGATAATAGCGTAACTCCGAATTGTTAAATTACAAAAATGTTAGAATTTTTCGTAGTTTACTATACTGTGATTTATCTGTACACATAAGGAGATAAAACTATGGACAAAAACAAATTGCTAAGAATGGACAATGTTGGCATCGTTGTAGAATCCCTTGATGACGCAATCGCTTTCTTCGAGGAGATTGGCTTGAGGCTCGAAGGGCGAGCTACTGTCGAAGGCGAATGGGCTGGTCGCGTAACCGGGCTAGGTTCGCAGTGTGTAGAGATTGCTATGATGGTTACTCCGGATGGCCACAGCCGACTTGAACTTTCGCGCTTTCTCACCCCACCCACTATATCAGACCACCGAACTGCTCCTGTAAATTCCCTCGGTTATCTACGCGTCATGTTCGCGGTTGAAGACATTGACGAAATGGTATCCAGACTCACTAAGCATGGTGCTCAGCTCGTTGGCGAAGTGGTTCAGTACAAGGACTCGTACCGGCTCTGCTACATTCGTGGAGTTGAAGGACTGCTGATCGGTTTGGCGGAACAGCTCGGCAATAAATAAGGGACGTTTAGTCGTGATGCATGAACTTTACTAACGGGTACGATAGCCCAATAAGCCGCCTCTTCCATGGGGCGGTTTTCTTATCGTAAAATATTTATTGCTTCCAGCATTTGTAACAAATGACCAAGCCCGCGCGTACTAACTACAAGCAGTTGCCGCATAGCTGCGATCTCTGTTCCTTTCAGAAGAGGAAAATCACAAGGAGTGAAGGACGTGGCGGAACGGTCACAGGAACAAAAAGCTTACCAGTGGTTGCTGCTGGGGGCTTTCGGAATCGGCTGTTTTGGCGATTTGCTGTTTTACGGCAAAAATTATGGCGTATCGTACCCGCTGTTTTTTATAGGAATGTATGCGCTGTTCGTATGGCAAGCCAAGCTGCATCAGAGACTGAGCTTTTCACGGGAAAACAAATACATCTGGCTTCTGTGTGTGCCGATCGGCATGTTGTCGCTTACGTTTGCGCTCTTTTCCAATGGCTACTTTCACTTGTTCAACTTCGTGCTGGTGCCGATGCTGTTTGTGCTGCAAACGATGCTTTTCACCGGGCGCCATAAAGCAAAATGGCATGAGATTATGTTTGTGGGAGAGCTGTTGGAGATATTGGTTTACTATACGCCGAAGCATACACGGCTGCCGTTCATCATGATCAAAGGATCGGTCAAAGGCCGGATGAACCAGCGAAACTACGGCGTGTTGAAAAAAATCATGACCGGGCTCTTGATCTCCTTGCCGATTTTGCTCGTCGTGCTGACCTTGTTGTCACAAGCGGACCGCGTGTTTGGCCATTTTCTGAATGAAATTCCCGATATGCTGATTGATGTAGATTCAGTCGAAGGCATGTTTCGCCTGTTTGTGATCGGACTTGTAACGCTAGTAGTGTTTGGCTACATGTACTCCCTGTTTGGCAAACGGGCAGACACGGTGGAGCTTCCGCAGCCGCAAGAGCAGGAAAAGATCGTCTGGGACGGGATTATTTTGGTGACGATCCTGACGATTATTGATGCCGTGTATGCTGCTTTTACATACATCCAGATTTCGTATTTGTTCAGCGGAGCGAAAGCAGCTCTCCCGGAAGGACTGACGTACGCCGAGTATGCCAAAAACGGCTTCAACGAGCTGCTGACAGTGACGGTCATCAATTTCATCATCTTGCTTGCCACACTGTATCTCGTATCGCGCAAAAATCGGCTGTTGTATCGCTCTGTACAAGTGTTGCTCACGCTGCTTACGGTCTGTACCAGCTTTATGCTCTTTTCGGCGTACTATCGGCTGTCGTTGTACGAAGCAGCTTATGGCTACACGCATACCCGTTTGCTCGCTCATCTGTTCATGATTTTTTTGCTGATCCTGTTTGCGATCGCCTTGTGGAAAATTTGGCGAGACAGCTTTTCGTTGTTCAAATATTACGCGCTCGTGACGCTCGCGAGCTACGTGTTTATCAACTACATCAACATGGACGTCATCATCGCCCAAAATAACCTAGAGCGCTATCGGGCAACGGGAAATATTGACGTCGAGTATTTGGGCAGGCTTTCGTACGATGTGGTGCCGTATTTGCAGGAATTGAAAGCGGACGAATCGTTGAAAGCAGCTGTGACGTATGAGCTGGAAAACAAATGGGCGGAACTGCGCGGAGAGTCGAGCTGGCAGTCGTTCAACTGGTCGAAGTACAGGGCGAAGCAGTACCTTCCCTAACCAAAAAGCAAAGCGGAGACGAGGGGCAGCTATCGTCTCCGCTTGCTTTTTTGGCGATAGAAAAGGAACAAGGCGATGACACAAAAGACGACCGCAACTGCGCCGGCGAAAGCGGGAAGCGTCCAATCGGTTGCAGACGAAGGGGGCGGAGGGAGCGGAGCGCTTCCGGTTCCCAAGGCTTGCAAGTCTTCTGTCGCATCGGCGAGCAGGGTGGTGCGGGTGCAAATGTTTGTCTCCAGATCGCTGTGTTCCCAGTACGAGGCGTAGACAAGGTATTCGTCTCCCGGCTGAAAAGGAATGCCGCATCCGCCGCCCAAGCCACTCGTGACGACAAGCACCTGTGATTGCAAGGCTCCTTTCCAGACAGTCTGCACTTCAAACGTAACATCGAAGCCGATTCTTGCCGGGGTAGACGAAAAGGGCATTCTCACAGGCTCCTCGACGCGAAGCACTTTTCCGCTGAAGACGGCAGCAGATTGCCCCAGCGCTGTCACCGGATCGGGAGCAGGAGCACAACTGCAAGCCGCTGCCGGACTTGGGCTGAGCAAAGAGGTAACGATGACGGCGACAGCGAATAGCCAGTATGGTATGGCGCGAAACAGCATGGAAAATCACCCCCGGTATTTATTTGACGAGGGAAGAGGGAGAGTGTTCCAGTTGAGGGAATAATGTTATGGCTATTATTAGGCATGGGAATAGCGGGAATCCTGACTCTCATTTTTCATACTTTTTATGTGAAAACCTCACAAGTCAAGGTGGAAGCATCTTGTTCTCCACTCACGATCGTTCATCTTTCAGACTTGCATGGCCGCACCCGGTTTTTAAACGGAGCCTTGCATCGACTCGTCAATCGCTTTGAACCAGACTTGATCGTGGTGACAGGCGATTTGGCGCAGCATTTCGGTCAGCTAGAACGGGTATTGAAAGAACTGGGACGCATGAAAAGCAAGAATGGCATATTTTTTGTGCCTGGAAATTACGAGCATGAACAAAGCGTGGGTTTGAAAAAGAAAAAGTATTCCCCGGAAGTGTATGAAGCGAGCAAAATCGCCTGGAAAGAAAAGATGGTTATTTTGGAAAACGCAGCATTTGAGATCGAGAAGGACAAAAGCTGTATTCAAATTTACGGCTTCGATAACTCTGTATATGGAAACGAGCGTTACCAACAAATGAAGCTGCGCTCACCAGTAGCCAACCTGACAATCTTGCTCGCCCACTCTCCAAAGATTATTTCATTCGTAAAAGAACACCATATCAGAGCAAACCTGCTTTTGACAGGCCATACCCACGGGGGGCAAATTAGAATTTTTGGCAGGACATTCGGAGCGTACAAGCACTTTCATATTGGGCAAAAAGCAGACGAGACAGTTGATTTATTTTGCATCAGTCGTGGACTGGGAACATCGCGGCTGCCTGTCCGGTTCTGTTGCTTCCCGGAAATCACCATCTACCATATCCGTCACGAGAAAAACCCTTGCCGTTCCTAAAAAGAAGCGAAGCAAGGGCTTTTTGCATGAGCTTTATTTTGTTAGCGCCGAGCGGCTGGCTTGATGTCGGCCGGGATTGGGCAGACGTAGGAGGTGCCGTCCAGCTTTTCTCGCAGCTCGGCTTTGGCCTCCGCGATTTTTTCCGGGTGAAGCAGGACGTCGATGGCGGTTGCGGCCATGACTTTGCCTGCGTGCAGCATTCCTTTGTGGCCGATCGACATGCCGCCTTGGGCTACGGCTTGCCACGAATGCAACTGGGTGCCCATCGCAAAGCACGTCGTTGAGCATTGGACAGTCGGAACGATCCAACTGACATCGCCCACATCAGTCGAGCCCGACATGAGTCTTGCTTGCGGAAGCAGAGGCAGGAGTACAGTGGAAAGCTCCTCGCTGCCCAACTGCTCTGTCAGCTTTTTACCGGATGCCCCCATGACTTTGGCAATCATGTTCAGATCGCTGCTTTTGTCCGACTCGGGAATCGTCTCGCGAATTTGGCGGGCGAAGTTCTGCTCTTCCTCGGTAAAAGCAGGGGTGCCCAACTGTTTGAAATTGTCGTACATGACGCGCTCCAGCGTCTGGTTCGGAATCAGGTTGGAGCATGCTTTGTCAAAAATGATGTCCACGGCCGTTTCCGTCATCATGGCCGCTCCCTGGGCAATCTTTCTGATCCGTTGATAAATTTCTTCGACCTGCTTCGCATGGGGAGCGCGGATCAAATAGAGCACGTCCGCTTCCGCCTGCACGACATTTGGCGAAAAGCCTCCCGAATTGGTAATCGCATAGTGCACGCGGGCTTCCGGGATGATGTGCTCGCGCAAGTAGTTGACCCCGATATTCATCAGCTCGACGGCATCGAGGGCGCTGCGGCCAAGGTGCGGTGCAGCCGCGGCGTGAGCAGCCTTGCCTTTGAACTTGAAGTACACCTGATAGTTGGCGAGGCTGCTGATCGACATGAGCGTGTTAAACGTTTGCGGATGCCAGCAAATCGCGTAGTCCGCATCGTCGAACAAACCTTCGCGAGCCATGTACGCTTTGCCGGAGCCGCCCTCTTCTGCCGGACAACCGTAGTAGCGCACGGTCCCTTCCAGTTGGTTTTCTTCCATATAATGGCGAATGGCGACTGCGGCAGCCAACGATCCTGTTCCGAGCAGATTGTGGCCGCAGCCGTGACCGTTTCCGCCTGGCTGGATCGGGGTGTGGGTAGCTGTTCCGCGTTCCTGACTTAGCCCGGAGAGAGCGTCGTACTCGCCCAAAATAGCGATCACCGGAGCACCGCTCCCATAGCTTCCGACAAAAGCCGTCTCGATTCCCGCCACGCCTTTTTCTACTGTGAAGCCTTCGTTTTCCAATGCCTCGCATAAAAGCTCTGCGGAGCGAAATTCTTCAAAGCGTGTTTCGGCAAACTCCCAAATCCGGTCGCTCACATGCGTGAACCATTCCTTTTTTTGCTCGATGATTTCAGAAATGCGTTGATGATAGGACATAATAACACCTCATTGTTCCATTCTTTTTTTGCATGCTGGCTTGCGCCGCGCGTACAGTCTGGCGCTAGTTGCCGACGGGAACCGAGCTGGCAGGTTCGCTCGTGGCTGGCGGTACTGTGCGAATCGTCATCCCGATAAAAAACGGAATGGCGACAGCGATGATCAAAAGCCAAAATGCTGCATCATAGGAGCCGTTGAACTGCTGGATCATGAAGCCCATGGCTGTCGGCGCGATCACTCCTGCGAGCTGCCCGCCGAGATAGATCAAGCCGGAAGCGGCACCGACAGAAGACGCGTCTATGTATTTGAGCGGCATCGTCAACGTAGTGGTAACAGCTGCGGCGAGACCGATATTGGCAATGGCCTGATAAAAGACAACCAGAGCGACGGTAGGAGCTTTCGACAAGAGATAAAGCGCTATGATGCCGATGAAAGAACCGATGACAATCAATAATTTTTCGCGGCCTACCATTCGTTTGTCCAACAGCCAGCCAGTGATGAGAACCGTCACAAAAGACAGAACGGCTGGAATCGCAGCCAATGCCCCCATGGCTACCATATCGAGATGGCGAACCTTGACCATGTAGGAAGGCATCCAGGACATCATGCCCCACGTTACCATGGAGATGCCGAAGTATATGGCCATCAGCTTCCAGAGCATGGAGATTTTCAAGAGCGAGCGGAGGGGCAGCTTATCCTTTTTCGTTGTTGCCATACTTTCTGCTGCTTTGGTTGGGTGTAAAAATTTGGCGTACAAAAGCGCTAAAAACAAGCCGAGAACACCGAGGATGACGAACATGATTTGCCAGCCGAAGTGTTGGGACAAGCTGGCGGCTACAAGCGTGGCGAGTACAGACCCGATGGTGGTGGCAGAGGTTAAGATGGACTTGGCCCTGGCCCGTTCATGCTGCGAAAAGCTTTCCGCTACCGCAACAGAGCTGGCGGAAGGATAGCTTCCCTCGCCGATTCCGAACAGAAAGCGGATGACGATGAGCGAGAGGAACGACCAGGCAGTACCTGTAAGGATCGTAAAAAGAGACCAGACGACGACGGAAACGAGAATGACTTTTCGCGAGCCGAATTTGTCGGCGAGACTGCCCCCGATCGGCTGCATGATCGCATAGCTCAGAAAAAAGCTGCTCAAAATCAGTCCGACCTGGGTTTCGGTCAGGCCAAATTCCTGGGAAATCGGGATCACGGCAACGTTGATGGCAACCTTGTCAAAGTAGTTGATAATCCAGCCGAGACAGAGAAGTCCGAGGACCAGGTACTTGTTCTTGCTGTTCGCTACTGCGCTTGTGTTCATCGTAAGGCCTCCTTGTTAGCGTTTTCATGGTTGGATGCGAATGGTGCAAAAAAACATCGGCGAGCAAGTCGGAAGGCAGCACACTCCTTTAAAAACTATTTTTGGACACTATAAAGACGATTTCTAAAAACAACTTTACGGCATTGTTTTGAACATTGCAAGTCTTTTCAAAATATTTTCAAAGAGGCGCAAATCTCCTATAATGACAAAAGAGTAAAGGGGGAATCTTTATGATCCGTTTGGGTGCTATCCTTGCCCAGCACTCGCAAAAAGAACTGGCATCTGTCCCCATGCGGGTTCAGGACAGCTGCGAGCTGGTCATGCTGCCCTATCATCGTCTGCATGAAACACCGACAATCTACAGGCAAAATCAGCAAAAAGTAGACGGTTTTGTCCTGACAGAGCTTGCGTATGCCTATTTGCTGCAAGAATGGGGAAGCTTCCCGATTCCGACATATACGCTTTCGATCAGCGAGCAAGAGTTTTACAAAAAGCTGTTTCAGCTCAGCCTGCGCAAACGCGATCTCGATTTTTCCAGAGTGTACATCGACTTTATTTTTGAGGCGAATCAGTACCTCGGATTGAAAGAAGTAGTCGGGGCAGACGCCATGCCGTACACGTTGTCTCCGGTGGAAGTGAACGACCAGATTTACGAGGCGGTGCTGGATGAGCATCTCCGCTTGTGGAAAGCAGGCAAAATCGACTTTTCCATGACGCGGATGAGCAACATCGTGCAAGATTTGACGGACCACGGAGTGCCGCATCAGTATGTGTTTCCTTCGCCGGAATCGGCCGCAGCGCAGTTTGAACAGATGGCTGCCGAACTGGCGGCGATCAAGCTGGCGGAGAGCCGGATTGCGATCGGGCATATCACGATCGGGGATGTCGAGGGGCAAAAGGAGAATCTCAACGAATGGGAACTGCGGCAAATGCTTCTGCACAAGTCACTTTTGGAGTTCAGTGCCGAGAAAAAAGTGCCGTTCATCATCCAGAAATCGGCTGCCAGCTTTGAGATCATCAGTTCATTCAAAGATTTGAAAATGCTGACGGACAACCTCACGCACTGTCTGTTACTCGCCTATTTGGAAAAGACGTTGCCGTTTCCCGTCCACGTCGGCTGGGGGGTGGGCAACAGCATGTACAAAGCAAGGATGAACGCCCAATCAGCGAACAGCATGTCTACAGCAGGCAAAACATCTGGCACGTACGTCGTAACAGACAGCGACCAGGTCATCGGGCCGTTGGGCGAGGAAACATGCTTGCAATACCGCAACCAGATCAACGACTACATTCAGCGGTTGAGCGAAGAGACAGACTTGTCTACCTTGCAGTTGCAAAAAATATTAGCGGTACTCGCGAAGACGGAAAGCAACGAGCTGACGGCGGACGAGCTGGCGTATCACCTCGGACTTACGGTGCGCAGCGCCAATCGCATCCTGAATCGCCTGGAGGAAAAAGGGGTCGCCAAAATTTTGTACAAAAAGCAAGAAAAGCTGCGGGGGCGCCCGACAAAGGTGTACCAAATCGAGTTGCCGGCGGAAGAGGACGGCCCGAAATAATAGACCGTTCAATAATTGGTAGCAATTTCGTCACGATTCAGTCACAGATTCCCAGATTTTGGACGGCTACTTTCCAGTAAGATGGAAGTGTAGAATCAAGTAGAAAGAAGGGGTCATTGTGAACAAGAAGTGGACTCTGTTGGTTTCGGCAGTTGCTTTTTCGGCGATGCTGATGACAGCATGCGGCGGCAAGGAGCAAGCGGCAAACACCAATTCTACAGAGGCTCCGGCGGCAGCGACGGATGGCAATGGAATCAACATCGAAGCTAGCAACTGGAAGTTCAACCAAGATGTTTATGAAGTAAAAGCAGGCGAAGAGTTTACGATCAATTTCAAGTCCACGGAAGGCTTCCATGGAATCGGAATTGAGGGCTTGGACGTCGATATTCAAAAAGACGGCAGCAAAACACTGAAAGTGGATAAAGCTGGCGAGTACAAAATTTTCTGCAACGTGATCTGCGGACCGGAACACGGCAACATGATCGCGAAACTGGTAGTCAAATAAATGCCAAACCCAAACACTCTGGCTCGCATTAGCGGGTTTGGGTGTTTTTTATTTTGCCGATCCACTTTGCTTTACAGGGCGATGACACATGTTTTCCCGCCTTTTGGCACAGATTAAGGAGGAAAAGTTTTCAAGCTTGCTTTCACGAATGGAGATGACAGCTTTGGAAAGAAAGACGTACTACGTCACCATGCAAGCGGGAACGACGGTTGCGGAAATTCGCGATGAAAAAGGCTCCTCCACCTATGATTTTGAGATCGAGGTAACAGACGTGGAGGTCGGCATGATGCGCGATCTGTTCAACAACTGTATTCACGGCGACTTCATGATGTGGATGCACGGGCATACACTCTGGTCGGACATGCCGGATCGGGACAATGACGAGTACGATGACAACTTGCGGGAAATTTATCGGTTGATCTACCAGCACGGTACGGCAAAAACGAAGCAAGATTTGGAGCAAATGGGGCTTGTGAAGCTGTTCGGTTTCGAGAGAGCGGGAATCCGGCCGCTGTAATCAGCCTGTTTGAGAAATTACACATTTTTACATATTTATCCGACAAGCTTGCCACAACCGCTGGGAACAATGACGACGAACAAGGCCAAAAAACGAGTGATGCCTTGAGGCGAGCGCCATGAGTCAAGCAAGGCGAAGGCGCAAAACGAGCGAAAAGGAGAGAACAGCATGAAAAAGTGGACAAACAGCGTGGTAGTAGCCGCAATCGCAGCGGGACTGGTATTGCCTGGTCTTGCACTGGCAGAGGAAACAACTCTCGCAACGACAGGGATGACGACAGCCAGTCGAACAGCACACAGCCACGGCGATCATGAGCGGGTGGACATCAAGGTTCGGCACGGGATGCACGGCAGCGCCCACCAAAAAATGTACATGCTGCTTTTGGCGGAAAAATATACGCCAGATAGTGTGGCCGAGTGGCAAGGAGTGTTCAAGGAACGGGAACGCCTGATGAACGAATTTGCGGCTTTGGGAGAAGACCCGAAATGGAAGGCGAAGCGCGAGGAGCGCAGGCAGCTTGTCAGCAAGCTGAATGAGCAGGTGAAAAAAGGCGAGATTACCAGTGAGCAAATGGAGCAGCAGCTGAAAGACTGGAGAGAGAAAAACATGGGCATGCCGGGCATGAAGGAAGATCGCGAAGCCAGAAAAGCCCGGATGGAAAAGATGAAAACGACGCACGAAGCGTTTGAAGCCGCGATTGAATCGGGGGATGCGGCGAAAATCAAGCAAGTGCTGCCGCAAATGCTGGAGCAGATGAAGGCAAAAAATACGGCGATGGCCCAGCGGCTGGAGCAGAAGAAAAAATAAGCGGATGAACGAGCAAAGGCGTGTGAACCAGGAAAATGGTTCGAACACGCCTTTTTGCTGCGAGACATTTTAGCGAGGACAATGACAGGCTACTGACTGCTTATAGCAAACGAGAGCAAGAACGGTCAAGTTAGCCTATTCTGTGTTACTCCGCTTTTAACTGATTCGGCTCAACAGCCTTCGCCATCCAGTGCTGATCGGTTTGGACGTGATTTTTGCGGACGAACTTCGCTGCGCTGTATTTGAAGTCAGCGTAGGCGAAGGAAGCGGTGAGCCGGACGACATAGCCTTCCTGCTCGCCGCCAAACACGGATTGCCGCGTATAGCAGGCCCGCACCTTTTCCTCGTCCCATGGGCCGCGATAGAGCACAGGCGGAGTCTGCAAACCAAGAAGCTCTGCCCATTCCAATGTATCGTCCCAACTGAGGCAGACGTTGCGGTCATCCCAGACGGAAAACAGGTAGAAGTAGCTCGACAACTCCTCATAAAAAATCGAATGCTTGGCAAACACGTTCTCCCCGCAAATGCGATAGCCGGGTGGAAGGTGGTGGGCAATCGAGCCGTGCAGCATTTTGATCCAGTGGCGGGACGGATGGTCGCGGCTGTCGATCGAACGGGCGTGCAAGTAGTCGCGGTACAAGCTGGTGTTTTCCCCGTCCAGCTTTTCTGTCACGACAATTTCTTTTCCAACAAAATGCCGGGTATCTCGCAAAATCCGATCGTCGTCGGTTTTGCTCCGGGACCAGGGCAGGTGAAAGGTGCGCGGATACTTTTGATAGTGGCTCGTCGACTTATTTTCCATAGTGATCCGCCTCTTTGAAAAAGTATAGCTTCGTCAGCATGTCTGCTCCGACCAGATGGTAAATCTCCGACGCGCCTTCATCGCCGCCGTAGGCAATTTTCATGTGCATTTCGATCAGAGCGGCGGCCCGGAAGACAAGCTCGTCGGCGAATCCCAGCTCTTTCAGGAAATGAACGGCAATCTGGCTCGACACGTATTCGTGCCCGTAGTAGCTGCTGTGGCCTTTGGCTTGCTTGAAAACTTTTGTATACAATTTTCCCACGTCGTGAAACAGCGCGACAATTTGCATCAGCAGCTTGTCGTCCTCTTCGTAAAAAGTATTGACGTAATCGAGGACGTGGTACGTATGCTTGCACAGCGTGTGCTGATGGTGCGGGTTGTCTTGCTGAAAATCTTTCATTTGCTGAAAATAAGCGATTCCGGACAAGGCGGCAAACAGCTCGTCGTAGCCGGGTTCGCTTTGCAAAAGGGCGATAAACGCCTCTTTGGTCATCGGGTACGGCACAGGCTCATGCAGCAGGTGGATGGCGGCAAAGCCTTCCTGGTGCAAAGGAATATGCAAGTTTTTATGGTATTTGGCGAGAACCAGCTCATCCAGCTTGCGTTTTCTCGCCTGATTTCGTTGCAGGCAAATTTCAAACGGAGTGCTCACGTAGTAGCATTCCGCCGTCGCGTGCGGGAATCGCTTCAGTACGCTCATCCGCTTGTCCCGATCGACATTGGTGGCGTCGAAGACAACGTCGCTTCCTGCAGCCAACGCTTGCTCGATACGGGCGTAAACCTCGTGGAAAACGAGCGGATTTTTCCGGCGCTTGGCTTCATCCCCGAACAGCTCTAGCCGAACGGCATCCGTGGACACGAGCGTCGCCCGTTCTTTTTTGGCGATCAGCCCGGCTGCGCGGGTTTTGCCGCTTCCGGGAATGCCCACCATCATAATGAATTTATTCATAAAATGACGCTCCCCTCAAAAAGTGGTTCCAATAGACGAGTGCAGGGGGTCGACAATTTAACCGATTACATGATTTTTCCGTCCTTTAACAAATAATTCCTTATAGTATAGCGTGTTTTTGCAAAAAGGGAAGAAAAAAATCCCGCCTCTGCCGTGGGCGATAGCGGGATTGCTTACAGCATGTCGGGTGTCCATTCTTGAATGGCTACCGTTTGTGCCAGCTGGCAAGTGCTGCACCAGCCGGTATGCAAGCACAGGTGCTTCTCGCGATCGGGGTAGCCGTTGTCCCATTTGGCGTCATCGATCTCCCGGTAAGGGCTGTAGTCGCCGTAAAAGTCGTACAGACGGCCTGCATCCGCAAGTGGCGTGTAGCATTGTGGGCAAGCTTGCGAGAGAGAAGCGAGCCCATTGCAAACCGGACAAAGATAATCCATGGTTTTCCCTCCAAAAACGTAAACGCTGGTTGTCGTTTTCTCTACTCTGCGTCAGAAGGAAAGCCGCTATGCATCCTGCCCGAAAGCTTCGCCGTCACGAAAAAATCCTTGCACCGCAAAAGAAAAGCGGCACAAGGATTGAATGCTTGCTGATTGTTGAATCAAGCTTTGAAGTTGTCCATGCTGGAGGAATGCCCTGGCTGCAATTTGGCATCCGGGTTGAAGTAGCCTACCGCATTGTTGACGGCCGTTGGCGCTTCCCCGAAGCCGACAGCAATCAGCTTGACTTTGCCCGGATAAGTCGCGATGTCTCCCGCCGCAAAAATGCCAGGAATGTTCGATTCCATGCGCGTGTTTACGACAATCGAACCTTTTTCCAGCTCCAATCCCCAGTTTTTGATCGGACCGAGCGAGGAGATGAAGCCGAAGTTGACGATGACGGCATCAACTTCCAGGTTGAGTTCTTCTTTCGTGGTGCAATTCGTCAGAGTCAGGCGTTCAATTTTTTCTTCTCCGTGAAGAGCGGATATTTCATAAGGTGTCGTGACGTTTACCTTGGACGACATGAGCATCTCTACGCTGTGCTCATGCGCACGGAATTTGTCTCTGCGGTGGATGAGATGGACTTCTTTGGCGATCGGTTCGAGCATCAAAGACCAGTCCAGTGCGGAATCTCCGCCGCCAATGACGGCGACGCGCTGCCCTTTGAAGGAGTTCAGGTCGGTGACGAAATAGTGCAGATTGGATTTTTCGTATTTGACGGCATCTGGGTGTTCCAGTCTGCGGGGTTCAAACGCACCTACGCCTGCCGTGATGATGACAGATTTTGCGTAGTGTACGCCTTTGTCCGTAGTGATTTCAAAAACGTCGTCCGCTTTTTTCTCTACGTTTTCCACTTTTTCTTCCAGACAAACGGTTTGCTGAAAACGTGAAAGCTGCTCCTTCAGGTTATTGATCAAATCTTGAGCCAATATCTTTGGGAACCCGGCTACATCGTAAATGTATTTTTCCGGATAGAGAGCTGACAGTTGCCCGCCAAGCTGGGGCATGCTCTCAATAATTTTCACACTTGCCTGCCTCATGCCACCGTAAAATGCAGTGAACAGTCCGGCAGGGCCTCCGCCAATGATCGTAATGTCGTAGATTTGCTCGTCCTTTTGCAGAAAATTCAATCGAAAGCACCTCCGAATATTCGAAAAACCGAACTCCTCACCCATTATAACCCAACAAAGGAAAGAAAAAAAAGCAGGGAAAAAAACGCCTCGATAGGCAAAAAACCCTTGCAAATCATGGTGGCAATCGATAAGATGAGGGTGACTGTAAAGAAATTGTCACATTTGTTTGTTTCTAAGTTTGTGCTTTTTTTCACAGGTTGGAACATATGACATAACAGGCAATTATTCCGATACGTCATTTTTTATTCACTTGGGCATCTTACTTGGTAACAGCCTACGTGAAATTTCGCACAATCTTCCTCTGGTTACCATTAACAATGAATGGAAGGGATACCGATGAGTACACCCAAAATCCTCATTCTTGGAGCGGGATACGGCGGCTTGCTGACCACGTTGCAACTGCAAAAAAAGCTGAACTACAACGAAGCGGAAATCACGCTGGTGAACAAGCACAACTATCACTACATCACGACCTGGCTGCATGAGCCTGCTGCTGGCACGGCTTCTGCCGACCATGCGCGGGTGAGTCTGGAAGGAATCTTGAACCAGGACAAAGTCCAGTTCATCAAAGGAACGGTTCAGGCGATCGATCCGCAGGAGCAACATGTCACACTCGATAGCGGCGAAGTGCTGACCTACGATTATCTCGTGATCGGATTGGGCAGTGAACCGGAGACGTTCGGCATCGAGGGATTGAAAGAGCATGCGTTCAGCATTCGCAGCATCAACGCTGTCCGCCATATTCGCGAACATATCGAGTACATGTTTTCCAAATACAAAAACGAGCCGCATCGTACGGACTACCTGACTTTCGTTGTCGGGGGAGCGGGCTTTACGGGAATCGAGTTTTGCGGGGAGCTGGGCGACCGTCTGCCGGAGCTGTGCCAGGAGTTTGACGTGGACCCGGAGTTGGTCAAAGTATATTGCATCGAAGCGGCTCCATCTGCTTTGCCGGGCTTTGATCCCGAGCTGGTGCAGTACGCCATGGATGTGCTGGAGCGCAAAGGCATCGAGTTCAAAATCGGCACGCCGATCAAGCAGTGCACACCGGACGGCGTCCTTTTGGCAACCGGGGAAGAAATCAAGTCGAAAACGGTTGTCTGGGCAGCAGGTGTGCGCGGCAACAGCATCGTCGAAAAAGCTGGCTTCGAAGTCATGCGCGGCCGCGTCAAGGTAGATGAATATTTGCGCGCGCCGGGCTATGAAAATGTGTTCGTTGTCGGAGACTGCGCCCTGATTTTCAACGCAGAAGGTCGTCCGTACCCTCCGACAGCGCAAATCGCGGTTCAGGAAGGCGAGACGCTCGGAGAAAACCTCGCCGCGCTGATTCGTGGCGAGCTACCACAGAAGTTTGTCCCTCATCTGCAAGGAACGCTGGCTTCTCTCGGAAAAGGCGAGGGAATCGGCCAGGTCGGTTCGAAAAAGCTGTTTGGCAGCACAGCGGCGATGATGAAAAAGGCAAGCGATCTGCGCTATCTGTACAAAATCGGCGGGGTCGGCCTCGCCTTGAAAAAGGTAAAGCTGTAAGCGATGCGCCACGCGAGTATTCAGGTCAGAGGGCTTATGACCCGCGACGAAATGGAGCGGTACAATGCCATGATGGAAGTGGGCGCCTTTTTGGAAGAGCAAGGGCGGCACGACCTGGCTTGGCATGTCCAGCGTGAAATCGATATTCTCATCCTGCCTGCCATCGATCGGCTGAAGGAAAAAGGCCGCGAGAGGGATCGGGAAAATCTGCGCTACATGATTGACAACGGACTTTTGGACGACGATGATGAGTAATAGCTACCCCCGGTGAGCGAAACGCCGGGGGTTTCGTGTACATACGGTCAGGAAGGACAAAGCGAAAGGAAGCGAGCGAATGCGGGAAGGGAAAGTGTGGCTTGGCGCCTGCGGAATCGTCATCCGCGGCGAGGAGGCGCTGGTCGTCAAAAAGGCGTACAGCGGGTTGAAAGGGCAGTGGTCGTTTCCGGCCGGATTCGTACAGCAGGGCGAGACGGTAGACGAGGCAGCCGTGCGCGAGGTTTTGGAGGAAACCGGGATTGAAGCAGCCGTGCGGCAAGTAGCGGGTATCCGTTCCGGGGTCATTCGCGGGTCGATCAGCGACAACATGGTTGTGTTCTGGATGGACTATGTAAGCGGCGAACCGCGCCCGCAGGAGGGGGAAATCGTCGAAGCCCGATTTTTGCCGATTCCTGAGCTGATGGAAGATCCGCTGTCTTCTACATACTTGAAAATCATCCTGCCAGACTACACCAAACGGGAAAAAGGGATGGAAGGGCAATCCTATGAGATTGATCCTGTCTTTCAGTACACTTCCTATAAAATCTTCAAGCAAAGCTGAGAATGAAATAGCTAAGCCGCGATGTTTCCGCTTACATCGCGGTTTTTTCTGTTATATCGGAGAAAACTGTGTTGTGAAAAAAGGCAGTGATCTGATATAGTTAGATACATCAAAATAATCTGAAAATACATGCAATTAACAAAGGAGCATGTATGGAGAAAGGGGAGCTCATCATGAGACATAACCAAGAACAATGCCCGTACTGCAATGGTCAAGGGTATTTCCAGCTGCTCCTGGGTGGCACGGAAAATTGCCCGAACTGTGAGGGCGTAGGAAAAGACGCTCATCAGGAGTCCGCATCCGCAAACAAATAGCCGATACTTGCCGTTGCATAGAGCAAGAGCCGTCAGAGAGCTGGCGGCTCTTTTCGTCTACGCTTCGCAAGGCTGCACGTATTGACCTGTATCTGCCATTTTTGCTACACTAAATAGCGAAAATAGCCCGTCCTCCCTTGATTTGCCAACCAGCCTTGGCAAAAGCCGGAGGCGATGGCAGGAGGTTTGGCGGTCGATGAGCTTATTGCAATTTATGGTTTCCATCGTTTTGTTCACCGTGCTCGGTTTTGGCATTGGGTTTATTTTAAACATGATTTTGAAAACGACGTGGCTTCCGGTTGTGATCGCGGTCGGCGTGGTCGTTGGCGCCCTCGTTTATCAAAAAATCGTTCCGGGTGTCTGGGACGCGATCATTCTCGGCTGTGGAATGGCAGGCACAGTGGGCAGCGGCTGGACGATTGCCACCCTGCGCAAAAAAGGATACCGGATGTTTTAACAGGCGGAAAACAGGTCTTGATTCAGGGGCCTGTTTTTCTTTTTTTCGTCGTTTGCCAAAGCGGGAACATACAGAATGTTTCTGAAATCATCCAAAATTTGTGTATAGTTTCCTCCTCTTCGGGACATGACTAGAACCGAGAGGAGGTTTACCAAGAAATGAATGGGAAGCAGTTTGTAAGTATCCTCGCATTGTTCGTCCTCGTTTTGACGGCATTTGCAAGCGACGGATACGGCTACAACGTGGTAGGAGACCATAATCTTTCATCCACATTCGGAATCAAGGAAACCAAAGAGGGGCAACGGGTCGTAAAAAAACGGACAGTTTCGGCCAGCTCACTCACTCAAGTCATTGATAAAGCGGATGTATTCCTCGACCAATATCCGAAAGTTCGCGTCGTCGCAACCGGATACTATGCCGGGTTTGAATCGACCGGAAAGAACCCGTCTGATCCGTCCTACGGGATTACGTATTCGGGCGTAAAGGTTCGCCGGGACGATTACTCGACGATTGCAGCCGATCTGCGCATTTTTCCGCTGGGAACGGTCCTGTACATACCGGGCTACGGATACGGGGTTGTAGCGGACAAGGGCGGTGCCATTCGTGGCCACAAGATCGACCTGTACTTCGAGACCAAGCAGGATGTGTTCACCCAATGGGGCAAAAAATCACTCGATGTATATATCGTAAGACGCGGGGAAGGGAAGCTGACAGAAGCCTTTCTCAACACCCTGAACCAGAAGGGCATCGCGGCAATGGCTGAAGTGGCAAACTAGAGGTTTGCTGCGAGACAATGGAAGACAAAAAAACGTTCAAGGCGATGTGCTTTGAACGTTTTTTCATGCCGTGATTTATGTATGAATCAGCTTCACGAGCTGTTCCAGGCCATCGAGTATGCGCGGAGACGGGCGGCAATAAAGCCCTTCCTCCAGCAGGTGAACCTGGTCTTTTTGAATAGCCGTCATCTGGCTCCACTCTGGACGGCTCATGATCGTTTCCCGCTTGATGCGCTTCAGTTCGATGCCGCACCAGACGACGCAAATATGATCAGGATCGCGCTCTTGCACCATCTCTCTGGTCGCTTTTACATTGGCGACAGGGAAGTCGGAAAATACGTTGACAGCACCGGCAATCTCGCTGACATCGGTCAGCCAGTTCGTTTGTCCGGGCGTATAGATCGGGTTCGGCCACCATTCCCAATACAGCTTGGGACGCTGCGTACAGGAAGCCGTCTGTTGTCGGATGCTTTCTATTCTTTCGTCAAAATGGGCGGCAAGCTGTTCCGCTTGCTTGTGAAAGCCTGTCGCCTCGCCGACCAGTCGGATGTCAGCGGCGATTTCGCCAATCCTTTGCGGGTTCAGCACGATATGCGAAAGCCCCAAGGCTTGCAATGCCTCCACATTTTTTTCCATTCCGGGAACGCTTAGCGAGGCGACGACCAGATCAGGCTGGAGTGCAGCCACCCGTTCCATGTCAATGGTCAGATCGGGACCGACGCGCGGCAGGTGCTGCCACTCCAAAGGCCAGTCGGAGTGATCGTCCAGCCCCACCACGTGCTCATGCAGACCTAAATAATAGAGGATTTCCGTATTGCTCGGACAGATGGACACGATGCGCATGTGATTCCCCCCTGTGGAAACATCCTAAAAAAACGGCTGCACCAGCAATGCAATCATGATGCCCAGCCATCCGCCAATCAGCACTTCAATCGGCTGGTGTCCGAGCAGTTCTTTCAGCTTTTTCGCCTTTTCCTGGTTCGGGCGAACTTTTAACGATTTCATTCCTTCCAACAGGTGGTTAAATTCGTCCACCAGCTTGTTGAGGACGACGGCTTGCATGCCGGCATGCCGGCGAACGCCCGCAGCGTCGAACATGACGATCACGCCAAGAATGGCGGAGATAGCAAACATGTTGCTGGAAAAGCCTTCACGCAGTCCCACTGCGGTCGACAGAGCTGTCACGGCAGAAGAGTGGGAGCTGGGCATGCCGCCTGTGCTGAGCAACAGGGACCACTGCCATGTTTTCGTTGCGAAAAAATGGAGGGGAATTTTGATAAATTGGGCGATTCCTATGGCAAGCAGTGCAGCCCATAAGGGGAAGTTTTCAAAAATATCCGCCACGGAAAATCCATTCCTTTCTACTGTGCGCTTCTCTAGATTATTGTAACAGAAGGGCGTTGTCTTAATCCGTGAAGTTTTCATTTGGATTTTAAGCGCTGCCAATCTGTGGTACCATAAGGAAAGCTCCTGCTAGAGGGTCAGCCTGCAAGCCGCAGGCACTTCTTATCTAGGTAGCTTTTGCCATCAAGCAGGTGGAAAACGGAGGTGTGCATCCATGGGCTATCCCGTGCAGTATTTGCAGTTCATTGAAAAATTCAATGAAGGGGAGTTCTACGAATGCCACGATCTGCTGGAAGACATCTGGATGGAGGACAAGACCGACAAATTTTTGCAAGGCATGCTGCAATTGTCAGTCGGGTTGTACCATCTTGAATACGGCAACTTGAAAGGCGCTCGCTGGATGTTTGGCAATGCGCGGAAGTATTTGTCCCGCTACGGACCCGTGCATTGGGGGCTAGACGTAGAGGAAGTGCTTCGTTACATAGAGGACTGCGAGGCTGTGTTGCCGGATCGCGATGCGATTCCGTATGCAGAGGCGAAAGCCATGACGTTTCCATCCTTGCGCTTGCATGTAGACACATCGTGTTAAAACACAAATGTGCCCATAATTGTATCCTATCACAGCGAAAGAGGGAAGAGTATATGGAAGTAACCGTAGAAAAACGCTCACAGCTTGTGAGCTACGTATGTGATGAGCTGATCGTGCCGCTTTGGAAAGGGGAGCAGCTTTCCGAGGTGTACCCGGAACTGGAAGAAGCTTTCGCAGGCAGCCTCAGCGGCTTGCAGCAGGAAGGCGAAATCACGGGCGAGGCGAAAGAACTGACGGTCATTCATGGCTTGAACCGGATTGCCGCGAAAAAGCTGCTCATCGTCGGCATGGGCGATCCGGCCAAATTTGACTTTGTCGCTGCACGAAACGCATGGGGCCGGGCAGCCAAATCAGTCGTGTCCAAAGGAAACGCGAAAAACGTCGCAATCGATTTGCCGACAACCGGGCATTTGAGTGCCGAGCGTCTGTCCCAGGCAGTAACAGAGGCGTTCGGTCTGGCAGAATACAATTATGAAGGCTATCGTCAAAAAGCGAAGCGGGAATTTGCGCCAATCGCCACTGTGCGAATCTTGGCAGCGGACGATGCTGTAAGCGCTGTACAGGCTGGCGTGCTGCGGGGGAATGCGCTCGTTTCCGGTACGAATCTGGCGCGTACGCTCGTCAATGAGCCAGCCAACTACTTGACGCCGCGCGCTCTGAAGGACGCAGCTGTCGCTGTGGCAGAGCGTTACGGCATGACCGTGGAAGTTCTGGAGAAAGCCAAGCTGGAAGAGCTGGGCATGGGCGGAGTTCTCAGTGTCGCAAAAGGCAGCGAGCTGGAACCGTACGTCGTAGCCGTCAAATATCAGGGAAGAAAAACGTGGGATAACGTTATCGGCCTGGTTGGAAAGGGCGTTACTTTTGACACGGGCGGTATTTCCATCAAGCCGGTAGCGGGCATGGAAGACATGAAGTCGGATATGGGCGGCGCGGCTGCCATGATCGGCGCGCTGGAATCGCTGGGCCAAATGAAGCCGGAAGTAAACGTGCTCGCGGTCATTGGAACAGTGGAAAACATGCCGTCGGGCACAGCATTCCGTCCTGGCGACGTGATCACGACCATGAGCGGAAAAACGGTCGAGATCATCACGACAGATGCGGAAGGCCGCCTCGTTTTGGCCGATTGCATTACTTATGCAAAAGACCAAGGAGTGTCGTGCATCGTAGACGCCGCCACGCTGACAGGCGGAATCGTCGTTGCGCTCGGACATTACTGCTCCGGGGCAATGACGAACGACAAGGCGCTCATGGATGAGCTTTTGCAAGCAGCGGATGTTGCTGGCGAACGCCTGTGGCAGCTCCCGACCTTCGAGGAGTACCGCAGCCTGAACAAGAGCCGCTTTGCCGACCTGAAAAACTCGGGCGGACGTTACGGCCACGGCATCATCGGCGGCGTTTTCCTCCAGGAGTTCGTCGGCGAGACACCATGGGTACACCTGGACATCGCTGGCACAGCGTACACGGCCACAACGGGCGACATGCAGCCAGCTGGCGGTACAGGCGTCATGACGCGCACGATTGCCGAATTTGTAGCAAGCCGCAGCCAATCCTAAACACGAAAAGGAGTGCATTGACATGAGCCAAAATCCTAGCAACGAAGTTCGCCGCCAAATGTTGGAGGATGCGAAGACGATCGCTGTAGTAGGACTGTCCAACAAACCGGATCGCACCAGTTACATGGTCGCACAGGCCATGCAAAATGTCGGCTACCGCATCATTCCGGTCAACCCGGTTATTGCCGGGGAAACGGTACTGGGCGAAAAAGTCGTTTCCAGCCTGGCAGAAATCGATCAGCCTGTGGACATCGTCAACGTTTTCCGCAAAAGCGAAGACATTTTGCCTGTCGCAGAAGACGCCCTGAAAATGCAACAGAAGCCAAAAGTGTTCTGGATGCAGCAAGGGATCGCCAACGAAGAGGCGGCAAACCAAGTTCGCGCCGAAGGCATCGAAGTCGTGCAAGATATGTGCATCAAGGTAGACCATGCGCTGCTGCGCGTTGGCAAGTAAGATTTTTTCTTTTTGCTTCTCTTTGGAAGGCGGGGATGACGTCAAATCGTCATGCGCCCTATGACCTGAGCTAACACTCGTGTTGCAACGGTTGGTACAACGGGATGCTACCTTGCGAAAAGGCAAAGGGCCTCCGCTCTCACATGGCGGGGGTCTTTTTGCAGCATGAGCAGGTTCGGTTCGGGCTGGTTTTCGGGGGAAACGCGCTGGAGGCTTACTTGGTATGTGGTACGGCGCTGGCCCACGCTTTGCAGGCGCTGCACTTTTGCCGTCATTTTTTCTTGCACGTTATCGCTTTCGCTGGATATGATAAGAAAAAGCAGGACAAGCGGACAAAGACAGCAAGGAGTGGGCCTATGTTTATCCATCCATCGACAGACACCAAGCGCGACCGTATCCCCCCGAACCAGAAGCAGACGACGGGTTTTCCCGTACTTCACTACGGAGATGTTCCAGAGTACACGGACCTGTCCACCGAGTGGAACTTCCGCCTGTTCGGCTTGGTCGAGGAAGAAGTCACACTGACGTACGAACAAATGATGGCGCTGCCGACAGGCGAAGTGACGAACGACATTCACTGCGTCACAGGCTGGAGCAAGCTGGACAACGAGTGGCAGGGCATCCCGGTAGAAGAAGTGCTGAAGCTCGTGAAAATAAAGCCGGAAGCCAAGTACGTCATGCTGCACGCCGAGCACGGCTGGACAGTGAACATGCCTTTGGCCGACTTCACGAAAGCAGGCAACCTGTTCGCCAACAAACACAACGGCGAGAACCTGACCCCCGAACACGGCTGGCCGCTGCGCTTCGTCATCCCGCACCTCTACTTCTGGAAAAGCGCGAAGTGGGTGCGCGGCATCGAGTTTATGGAGAAGGACAGGCAGGGATTTTGGGAGAAGAATGGATACAACATGTATGGAGATCCTTGGCTTCAACAACGTTACGCTTGGGATTAATTACCAATAAAAGGAGGCGAAAATTCGCCTCCTAATTTGTTTGAAATGATTTTATTTCACACGCTACACGCCGACCTGGACCGCCAACAGCTTCACCATATGTATCGACAACCATTTCAGAAAATAAGGTCTGAATGATTAGCTTTTTATGCTCAAGCTCTAGGTAGTACCAGTTATCTTTTATGTTGAGCGCCGCTTCCATGACTTCTTGTTGAGTAAGAGCTGTTGATTTTTTTTCTAATACTGGTTGAGCAAAGAGTTGAGACTTAATCGCTTCCTCTCGTGTAGATTCTTCTTGCATCCTCAATCTCAAGTCATCAATCGAAATAGCATCATTTGCAAATGCCATCTGCCACTTTTTTTTCCGTTTTTGAATCTCAGCAAGCTCATTTTCGAGGTGGCGTACATGCGACTCGGACATACGTCAAATCACTCACAACCGCCTCGAGTGGTTCATCTTTTGTAAACTTGCGGTTCAGTTCATTCTGGATTGGTGAATCGTTACACGGTGACTTATGCGGTTTATAC